>Ga0307992_1000509_pt1 | contig 24704 bp, 26 predicted proteins | sample EllFjometagen133_FD_203162 | JGI IMG/M metagenome (GOLD analysis project Ga0307992, IMG submission 203162) | Marine microbial communities from Ellis Fjord, Antarctic Ocean - #133 | ecosystem: Environmental > Aquatic > Marine > Unclassified | place: Southern Ocean | collected 2014-10-08
TTCCAACTGTTTGTGAATAACTTAAAATTGCTGTGTGTATATCATTATCATCCACATCAAAAGTTGTAACAAAAGATAATCTATCATTATTAGTAATCTTTGTCGTGCCTTTAACTTTGGTTATTTTTCCAAGTTTATTGTCAGAGTTGCCGTCAAAGTTTCTTGCATTTTCTAAGTCAAGATAATCCCCTTTTGGGAGCATTTCTAATGAATCATCGCTATTTAATCCACCAACAAATAGAATATCTTGTTTTCCTTGCATAACTTATTATCGTTTTATTCCCTGTGAAAGACTTAAATACTTTTGGTCTAAAAATTCAGCAATAGTAAATGAATTTGCAAAGGCTCTTAATTTGCCCTTTTCGTTTATCCATTCGTATTTCATCATTTCTTTTGTGTTCATATTTTCCTGTCTGTCAAACATTGATAGTTTCCAATGTGCATAAGCAGTTATAGCTGGAACAGCAGCCAAAGGAATTACAGTATCTTTATTTATACCTGATGATATGTATTCTAAGATAACAGTCATTCCAAGCAATCCTTCATCTGTAAGGAATATAATCTGCCTGTTCTCATTGTCTATCCTATAATACGCCTGATTAAAGCCACCACCTACCGCATATAAACCTGCAACTGTTTCTCCCCGATAGTCATGTTCACTATAAGCATAACCGTCTGTTTGATTAGTTAATTGGCTTTCCTCATTGGAATTGGTTGTAAGGTTATCTCTAACCCATTCTCCACAACTTTGAACAGCAGGTAAAATAAGATTTTGATTTCTTGTTAAAGTCCAAACCCTACCACCATTGTTTATTCCAATCAGAATATAATCTACATAATCATACGGAAACTGTATTGTATTAACCGCATCAACTGTAAGATATGCCACTTTAACAGAGGGTAAAGTACCCATACGCAACTCCTTATAACCATCAATGGCTAATTGGAGTTTCTTTTCATAGAATCTATCATCATCATCACGCATCATTGTTACGTGTGCTGCAATGTAGTCTAAATTAACATATCCTCTTGTGTCACTCATTGTTACGATGTTTTATTGTTCATTGTGTAAAAGTTATCGACCTCTCCTACCTCCACCAATTCTACCTGCACCTGTTCCTTTTGTTGCCTTACAACCGCCTCTACCCTGATTACTTCTTGTGCCTTTTCCTGAACCGTCTCTTTTCGGTGTTCCTTTTGTTGTGTTTGTTTTTTTCATATTATGGTATATTTGAATTATTATCATTGCTTACTTTCTCCAATGTCTTAGCTCCCATTGATTGATAAACCAAGTCAAATACAAGTTTACCGTACCCCTGTGGAATATTAACATTATCTTCATCGTCTAATTCGTCAAATGGAACAATTAGTTTAAAAAGTAATTTGCTTAAATTTGCAGGTAAATGAGATGAATAAAATACATTGCTACCCTCTACGTAATATCGTGGAATTGTAATAACATCATTCACTTCTAATTTCTCATAAATATTACTTGTGTTATTATCTCTGTATATAAAACGATAACTTTGGTCTCTCATAGGAGAAATAGTCCTTACACCCCTATTTGCAGGTAAACTAATCGGTTGTATCGGTAAAATAGAATATCTTTCACATCTTGCTGTATTTTCAAGAATAGCCACATTTTCATAAGCCTTTGCATAAGCGTCTAATGCACCCCAATTATTTGTTTTTGATGCTTCGGGATATAAAACTTTTGCAACTAAGTAATCAAAGGCAATACCAATATGCTTTCCAATAATTTCAGGATGATACTTTCCCTTTAACTCTTGTGGACAATCGCCATTTGCAAGAGCATCTTTCAAAACGTCAATCCATTGTTCCTTAGTCATATCTTATATTCCTTTCTCTTTAAGCATTTCTGCATATTGTACAATATCTACCGCCCTTAAATTAACCCCTATATAACTCAGACATAAACCAACCAAGTCGCTAAAACAATCTTCCGGATATTCAAAGTGAACAGATCCTGTTTCAGTAAAAACTTCTAAATCGGTTGTTTCGTCAGTTGTATAATTATATATCGGAGTAATAGGTAATCTTAAATAAGTAAATTCAACATATCTTAAAGTCTTAGGATAAAATTGAAAGTAATTTTTAAATGTAGTGAAAACAGGATGCTTTGTTGTGGGCATTTTAATACTATCCGTTAACCTATCTCCTAATTGAGCATCTGTTAAATGTTCTATTGTCCTTACTTTTACCTTTGAATTGCCACAAGAGTTATTAGTAATCTGATTATACCTCGCTGAACTAAAATGCAAATAGTCAGAAGGAATATTTGCGTGTCCATTAACATCAACTATCATAGCTTCACAATCAATCCCCATACGTACCTTAAACTTGCTTAAATCATCTGTTATCTTTTGTGTAATCTCATAAGATATTTTTGGTAATGGCTGACCGGGTGTATATTGTTGTGGTAAACCATATCTTTGACAGAAGAAATTTAGATTAACAGCATATAACAATGTATTAAATTCAAGTGCGTTTATCGTATTACCAGCCTGTTCCTTGTTTGTTACAAAGTTACAGAAGTCGTATATTTTGTTTACTCCTACCATTTTTTAATTACTTATTTATTAAAGTATAAACCAATCTGTACCGTCTGATATTAAAACTAATGTTCCACTACTTGTTGCCATAGTTGCTGTGGCTGCACCACCTATTTCTTCTGCTCCCTCTGTGGCAACAGTAATGTTTTTAACAGCCGCATTATCTCCTGCATCAATGATTATCAGCTTTGTATTTAAAGCCATCATAGCTGTTTTGATAGTAATTACCTGCGTTTCTGTTGATGAATAGGTAGATTTTATAATTACTTCATTATAATCATTTGTTTCATCTACGGAATATGTGGCTGCTGGTGCTGTACGAATTATGAAAGGTATTGTAACTCCTTCTGCGAAGTTTTTGATACCCTTAAACGAAACTGCACTATTTACAAGTTCGTCAATAGCTGCTTGGTCTGTTTCTGCTGTTAATCCTGAGTCTGTATTATCGTAATAAGAGCCATTGACTATGGCGGCAGTCCCCTCTAATACAGGCGTTGTTGTTACTATGGATGCAGTTATTGTTAAAGTAGTTGCTGTTGCCATTGTGATAGCTGCTGCACCAATATTAGTATTTGATAATGTCAAATTTGCACCTGCGGCTATTGTAGTTGCTGAAACTGTACTATTTGCAATAGTCGTTGCCCTCGTAGTTGTAATCGCAAGAATAGAAATAAGTGTATTTAAACAGATGTCAGGTAATGAAATATTGTTTGGATTATAAGATTGTATCTGACCACCATTTATTACATGTGTCATTCCTGACAATAAGATATTACCATATATTGCTAAAAATATATTGTTAGACCAATTAAGAACCGATTCAGTATTTGAAAAATCTCCTGCCAAAACAGTACAATCATTCATTAAAACCTTGCCTGCTCCTGCACCAAGCACAGGCTCTAAGTTATAAATTTTACATCGAGCCAAATTTATAGTTTTGGATTCTGCAACATAAAGATTAGTAATTCCGCAATCCATAACATTTGTGTCATATACATTGTCAGAAACAAAGGCTGTGTTTGAAGTAACAGATTTTAAAACAGTACCAACACAACCCTGAACATCCATATATGGTAATGCAATAACATCTTCATCGCAATTTCCTGACGGTACAAATATACTCCAATGGTTATCAGTTGTCTGTGTGCCTAATGTTGCAATATAAGTCTGAGCCAATGCGATTGTTGGGAATATTAAATCAGTTGTATCTGCTACTGATATGTCGTAATTAACAAGTGCGACATCTGAAAGATGTGGAACATCTGCAAAACCACCCGAAGGTGATGCTTGTTTTGAGAACATATCCCAAGTAGTACCATTATAAACACAAGTGTACATCCAACCGCCTATAATATCTGTTGTAATTGAATTATCTAAGATTGTTATTCCACCACCTACGCCAATGGTTATATCCTGTAAGATGTATATTCTAAATACCGCACTCTTGGCAGCAGCATCTACCGTAAATGTTAATCCTGACGTAATAGTAACAGCAGAGCCATTCACTAAATAATACCCATTCAGACTATTTGCTTTTATTTCTATTGTAGCACCGCCTGACGTAATTTCGTATTCCTTATATAATCTTTTCATAATTTATGATGTTCTTAAATGGTTTAACCTTATGTTATCTAAATAAATACTTGTTATATTATCATCTGATTTTACTAAGATGTTAATTTCGTTTGGAGTTAGTGTTGTGTTTAACGGAATACTTATTACTTCATAATTGTAATATAATACGCCTGTATAAGCAAGTAGTCTTGTCTGCTTTCCAATTATCGTTAATACACTCGTTACTTCTTTTACGTAATAATCTACTTCCAATGTTAATGGGAATTGAGATTCGTCAAAAGCAGCATCAATCGGAATTGTTGTACTATCGGTAGAAGTCCCAACCAAATTTACCCTAATTGCCGTATCATCTCCTGTTGGCTCGTCCATTCTAAGATTGGCTGACATTTGTAAAACAGATGCTTCTTGCACGTCTGTAATATCAAATTCTATGCTTTTTAACTCAGTATAGTCATCTAAAAATGAAATTACAGCAGTATTATTGGAATATAATAATTGATTGCTTACAAGGGCTGTAATTTGCATTGTGAACTGTAACACCCATAAGCCTAAAACTTTCTTATAAACACCACCTGTTGTATTATTAAAATAGTAGTCGTCATTATTCCCTAATGAAACACTTGGAACGCCATCACCATTGTATATCTTTGTGCCACTTGTAGTTGTTGAAGTTCCACCTGATATAGGCGTTATTTCTACACTATAAGGAACGCTTACTGCTGTTTCACAAGTGCAATCCCATGCTTGTAAGAGTATTTGTATTTTACCACATATAGCCTTAACATCTGCTTCGGTTTCGCACCCCTCTGCCATTGAATGTTGCTGATATAATAATAATAAGTTAAATAATACAGTCTCGTATTTTTGTAATTCATCAGGAGCTCCAGTATCTTGTAACGCTAAATATTTATTGATTATACTATTTATACAATCGTACATTACGCATAAACAATCATCACATACAACTGTTGATTCGGCTATTCCTGTTATTGTACCAACTATCTCATATAACGTATCTCCTGTATAAGCGTCAGACGGCATAGTATATTCTAAATAAGACGTTACTCTTGAAGTCCAATACTTAGTCCAAATCGGAGTAATAGCTATTAAAGCATCACTTGAATCTTCATCAGCAATAGCCACTTCCATTGTAGTTGGATATTTAACCGTATGCGTTCTTGTTATTGTAGGAGTTATATCACTTTCAGAACATGAGCAGTAAATGTCATAATCGGTACTGTCTGTACTTGTTATTGTACTTGTGCGACAAGCATAATCTAAATCAACATCTATTGTTGGTTCTGTAATGCAATAAACAAGTGTTACAGTACCACCATACCCTTTGCCTTTTGACGAAAGGTAATACAAAATATAAGTACCTTGTACTATTTCATCATCATCATCAAGTGGTGTATCTACTTCTAACGTATCAGCAACTCCTTGTGTTATATCAGGACTTGTAAAATCTGATGCATCATATCCATCGTTAATATAAATAGTTGTTCCTAATGGGTCAACTATCTTAAATATTAACTCTTCTGATGCAAGTATTCCTGTCCAAGCTTCTACCGTTAAAGTTTCACCTGAAAAACTTATTGTTGATTTTATTTTTGCTGCCATTTTAATTTATTTTACTTTGTTAATATTTTTTACTTTACTTTATTATATTTTATTATATTCTTAAAAAAGCAAAGGGAAGGCGGATTGCTCCGCCAATCCCGACAACAGAAAATAGAAACACAGAGATTCTTTCCTAAAGTCTTTATTGTGCCTTTGCTTCTTTAATCTTATTTTCAATTAACGTTACAATATCATCTTTGTTTGCAAGCAATGTTTCATACAAAGAATCAATAGGGTCTTTATGTACGATTGAGCAAACCTTTCCTGCAAGTTTCTTAGTTTCTAAATCAAATATACTCCAATAACGATTTGCATTCCCCTCTTTACCCCATATTTTAATTACTTCAACCTTCATAGCATCACTAATCAAACCTTTCAGTTTAAGTTCGTTGTCGCCCTTGTCTAAGTTATTATTATCGACATTATCGACATTATCGACATTATCGACATTTGGTTTATCGTCAGCCTTTGGAACGTTTGCTTTAGTATCTTTGGCTGCTGTTAGTTGTTGATACTTAGCCTCAAAGTCCCCATAAACGTTCTCAAATGAATGAGCCTTATTTGCCTCATCTACAACCTTATTAAATAATTGTATTCTGATTTGGTCAGGATGCAACATTTCAGCATTAAATACTTTATTAAGTAAAGCCATTTGTTTAACCTGTTCATCAGTCATTACACCATAAATAAGATTTTGAACTTTTATCTTAGCCTTTTCTTTAGACACAACCTCAATTGCTGCCTTTTGGTCGTCAACAAATCTATAAGTAAACTCTTTTTTATTGTTTACTCTTTTAATTTCAGCACAGTCTATTGTATTATCAATATTTGGATGAATGTACAGTAAGAAAAATGCTAAGTCTATATCAATTTCGACCACATCTAAAGCACCACCAAAATCAAGATTCTTTGGCATACTTTTCCACATTTCTTTCTGTTTGTTGTATGTCCTTGTTTTAAAATAAGTAATATCAACTCTTTCATTATTGATTTTAATTTGATGTGTGAGTTTGATTGGTCTAAACGGATAGATAGGAATTTTTTTAGCTTCGCCACCATCTGATTTGACAAGCGTTCCTTGTGATATAACCGACTTAACATAAGCAAATTTCAGAGGAAATCTACCTTTAAAAGTTTTTTCTATATCAGCCATTTTAGACTTAATTATTTTCTCAATTTCCGTTGGGTTTTTCACATCGTTACCCAAGTTTGCTTCTTCATTGTTTATTAAAATACCCATAATTTCTATTTTTTTTAAGGTTACTAATTCTGTTGTTATTTATTTATTTATTAAAAAAATTAAAAAACTCAGGGATAGAAACAAGTCCTACCCCTGAGAATATTGTTAGTCGTTATAAGTCATGTATATTAAAGATGGATTCATAACCTGCATTGCAATCTCGCCCTTCATTCCTGTTTGATTGTAGTCAAACATAGTTGTATGCAATCCATTTGTAGCACCTGTCAAATCAACAAGTTCTCTACGTCTGTTATAAGCACCCAATTGTTTGTAACGTAATGAAACGTTAGGGAACAGATCACCTGATTTACCATCTTTTATGTTATCTAATGGAAACCAAATTGATTTATTGTTGTATGTATAACCTGTTGAACCTAAGATTTTAGGGTCAGAGAATGCAGCAACTTTTTTGAATACAAATGAACCCTCAAAGTCGTTAAACTGACGATAGTTCATTGAAACTGCTCTTGCTGTTGCATCAGAGGTGTCAATGTTGTTATTCCCCATTCTCAAAGTTAAAGCAGATGTGATTGGGTCTGCACTCGACAACTGTACGTTAGTCCAAAGTTCATCACTCAAACCCTGTCCAATAACACTACCTGCCCATCCAAAGATGTCGTTAGACTGGTCTCCGTATGATTGCATATAGGTACGAATAGCCCGAAGGTCTGTAATATCTACTGTGGCTGGAACTACTGCTACGTTTGCTCCACGTTCTTTACCCCAAGTAAAAATACCTTTGGTCTGTCTGAGTGTTGTTGTTAGATTTACTGTTGCAACTCCTGGTGTTGGTGTATATGTTAAACCATCTCCAATCAACAGTGCATTTTCTTCTAATATATCTTGACGATGGTCAAGGTCAGCCAATGCAACATTGTAAAATTTATAAGGAGTTCCATATTCAGATACAGAAACCCATGCTTCATTTGTTAACTGCGAACCTGAAATACCAACTTGGTCTTTTATGATTTGCGGAATGAAGTGGATTTGCTCGTATTCCTTTTTAGAAGGTTCAGGCTGAGTTGTTCCTTCGCCCCATGCGGAAGACACTATTGCTATTGTTTCTCCACCTGCGAGTGCTGGAAGTGTTACCCCCGCACCTGCTCTAACCGTTACGGTTGGAACTGTGAAGTCAATAGATTCGACACTTGCTGTTTGATTAGAAGCAGTCGGATATACAATAATATGTCCTACCTTTACGTAAGAACGACCTGAATCAATACTTGTTGCATCAATAGGTATAACTTGTGTGCCTGCCTCTGCTGATTGAGCAACACCACCTGCTGCAACTAAAAAATTCTCATGTACCCAACCTTCTAAGAAGATAGTACCAAAATCTGCACCCATTGGATATTCCAAACCTGATTTACGCATGTCTAACCCTAATGTGTCTCTGTATTGGTTACTATGTTGTCTTACTATTTTTTCGTACAACATTGGTTTATTCATTGTTAAGTCCATTGTGGACGGAGCGTAATCGGAAACTACTTGAGTTCCATTATATACTACTTGTGCCATAATTTTAAATGTTTTAAAAAGTTAATAATTTATGTTTTAGGGAAATATCTGTCTGCTGCCGTTCTTGGTTTTGGAAATGCATCCATAATGTCCTTTTGCTTCCCTGCATTAGGAACGTCATGTTTTTCCCCACCGGGAGGCGGAGGATTATCTCTTTCAGATTCCATTTTTAATATTGCATCCGATACTGCCTTGTCCGTAGCAATTTTAACTAATAGTGGAAATCTGTCTAAAATCATCCTGTTGTAAACAAACTCTTCTACCCTATCTTTGTTCTCTTGATTTACTTCGGTAAGATTGTTAACCTGTGCATATTGCACAGCCATATCTGCGTAATATTTTTTTTCTTCGGGCTTGAAAACGTAATTTGTTACATCTTCCACCTTACCATCTTTTGTTATTGTTTGTATTGGAAGTTCATTATAATTAGCTTCCAAATATTCAGCAGCAGGTTTCCAAGTTTCAGCTATCTTCCCAACAGCTTCTTCGGTTGCCAATTTGCGACTGTCTAATGTTTGTCTTATAGTTTCAGGAGTAAACAAATCTACATCAAATTTAACGTCTGAAACACTAAATTTAGAAAGTTCCTTTTTTGCCCTAAGAGATTTAGCTGCAATTAAGTCTTTCATTTCGGTATCTTCGGTGTCCTCTAATTCTTCCCAAGTGTCAACTCTAAATTCGTTTCTCAATAAAGCCTTTGCTTGTTTTTCTGTTATATTAGGATTACCTAACTTTATATCCATTATTAAAGCATCCAACGGAGAAAGTTCGCTAATGTTTGTTTTAACTATTTTCAGAGCTGTCTGAGGGTCTAAATCCTTGTAAGTTTCCAATAGGTAATTCACTTTGTAAAGTTCCTCATTCACAAATGGATTCTTTGCCTTGCTAAATTCGGCATACAGCATCTCGTTTTCTTCTTTAGCACGTTTAAAGTCTTCTAATATAATATCGTGGTCTTTAATCTTTTTAGAAGCATCTCCATTTAAGAAATCTTCCATTGAGTTATAACCAAGTTCTTTTGCCCTTGCATCATAATCCTCTACGGTTAAAACTGCTTTGGGGACAGTTGGTTCTACTGGTTCAGTTGGTTCAGTTGGTTCTACTGGTTCAGTTGGTTCAGTTGGTTCTACTGGTTCAGTTGGTTCTACTGGTTTAGTTGGTTCTACTGGTTTAGTTGGTTCTACTGGTTCAGTTGGTTCTACTGGTTTAGTTGGTTCTACTGGTTTAGGTTCTATCCCATTCAGCTTGTTTAATAATCCTGTTTCATCAAAGTCTGTCATAATTTCTATTTTTTTTTACTGTGTCTGTTGTTGCATTTGTGGTACTGGAGGAGGTTGAGGTTGTCCCTGTTGTCCACCATTTTCCTGATACTTTGCTATTGCCTGATTCACACCAAGCATTACAGCATCAGCTAATTGTTGATTCCCCTGAATAGTTAAATCGTTCCTTAAATCAACATCACCCTTTGTTACTATTTTATCTAATTCGCCTTCCATTTTAGCATCAGCAGTTACTTTCTCCAATGTCTTAGCCACAAAGATTTGTTTCTGTATTTCTTCGCCTTGTGCCTCTACCATTGCTTTCTGATTTTGCTGTGCTAATAGGTCATCTTGCATTTCCCTATGTCTTAAAACTATTTCAAAAGTCTTAATACCACTTGGATTGTCTATATTCCTTGTTAAGAACATATATTCAGATGGTTTAAGAATCGGAACACCATTTTTGCCTGCCTGACTTGCAGCCCTCGCAGCCCATTCTTTAATTCTATTCTTTTCTTCCTCAGTTGCCATTGCCTCAAAGGAGATACCAAAACTCATAGGTTCTTTTTCATAAGCCTCAATTAGATACTGTACAAAGTTTTCTCCAATATTGTTTGCATAAAATTTTCTTACTTCGCCACTTTTGTCATGGTGTAACATTATCTGTAAACGATAGATAGTATTGTAACTGATTCTCTCTTTACATTCAATATAAATATCATATAGTGGTTTTAAAATATCAGTCATTGAAGATACTGCCATTCTCGCAACAGCAACAGGCGTTCTTTCTCCTGCTGTTTCTATTGTTGGAATACCGATTGCAGATACAAGTTTCTTATCTAACATTTCCTCTGTTGTGATAAATTCTTGTAATACAGTCCAACCAAGTCCACCTTCTAATCTTTTAATAGGGTCTGCTAATGGATATTTAGAATTAGTCTCGAAAGGTCTTGAACGATAAACCATTCCCTGACCGTGTAAGTGCATTCGTATTAAATCAAACTCACTTATCTTTTCTCCTGACGATGATGCGATACCCTCTAATGCAGTCCAATCATAAGCAAAACTTGCTGGAACAGCGGAAGCCCAAGCGTTTTGTAAACGATAACTAAGTAAGGCGTATTCATCTAAAATAGGCTTTGCGTTATCCATAATACTTGTGCCATCTAATTTAACGATATGAGCAGGTAGTCTAACAAGTCCAGCTTCGTTACGTGGGATATAGTTTAATTTTCCACAATCAAAGTTATATTCTGTACCTATAATCCATCTACCTTCATAAATAAACTCTTTGGTACTTATTATAGTATTTTCTTTTTGTACACCCCATTTTCCATCAGTAATCCTTTCATCTCCCGCCACCGAAAACTTATATCTGTATTTCGTATCAACACTCTTAAATGCTCCATATAAAATAGGAATCACATAATCATCATATCCGTATGTATCTGACGAAGGATAATATTGCTGATAAAAAGCAAATGCCTTTTCGCCATGATTATATTTATGAAATGTTTGTGCAAGTTCGTTTAATTTCTTTTCCCCAAGTTCCGCATTATCTCCATCCTTATTAAAGATATTCATTTTGCGGAGTTGTCCAATAGTCCATTTCTCTTGATAACAAAAGTATTCCATATTATTGAAATGCTCTGTGTCGCTAAAGGGAACAATAGCATCTTGGGGGTCTAAATATTTCCACTTAATTTTATTATCTTCAACAACCTCACGCATCCCTGCAATAGAGCCACATATTAAATCCCTAATTATTTTTCTTTTAATATGCTTGTAATCACTTAATTTAATAGTTGTTTCAAGTGATTTCTCTGACGCAACCTCATATCCAAGTTTATACTCTCCAAGATTAGATAACATCTGAATTTCATCCATATCCCTTTCCATAAATTTAGATATGTTATCCCCTATATCAGATATACCCCCTAAGAGTTGTATATTCTTTTTTAAACTTGATAGTTTTAATGCAATATGTTTTTCTATTTGTGATTCCAATTTATCGACCCTTGATTTCTCATTTGTTGCATTGGCTAAAATAGAGTGTTCCTGTTTTAAGAATAAACCTTCTATCTTCCTTACGTATTTAGGCATAGGGGAAGCGAGGTTTTCGTAATTGATATTATGGTATGCTTTTCGTTTAGCAACACTTACTTGCTGTGCATCTGTCTTATTGCTCTCTCTTGTAATTGTACTAACGTATTTGTCCACAGGCTGCTTACCTGCCATATAAGCCCTGTCTAAAAGTAATTTATCTACATCTTCTTTTGTAATTCCACAGTTACCTGCGATATACTGATTGTATCGGTATTGAAGATAATTAGAAACCCATTCGCCATTCTTTAATTCAGGATTTATTTCATCTTGTGGCTTAGGGAATACGTTTTCATTTATTTCCTTATCAATATATATCATTTACGACATATTTATCTGTAATGATTATATTTCATTTTCTCTCCGGCATCCATCTTACGAGAATCTTTTTTCTTCTTCATAGACTTCTTTACGTTAGCCACTTTCTTTGCTTTTGATTTAATTTTTGATGGTTGTTTCATAATATTATTATAATAAAGATATTATTTCGCACAAATATATTTAGATTTAGTCTAAGTAAAAAATATAAATTTACACATTTGTAAGCTATTCGTTTGTAAACGTTTGTAAACGTTTGTAAACGTTTAATACGTACCTGATAGGTATTTGATTAGTGGGTCAACTTCCCCATCTTCATATTTACGTTTAGGTTTGGCTTGGTCTTCATAGTAAATTGCTAATAGACAACCACCAAATGCTGTAAATAAGTCATAGTTAGTCATGTCCTTTAAACCTCGTATGTCATAGATCTCTTGCAGTAATTCCCTATGTCGTTCTGCCATTCCATGATTCTCTATGTAGTCCATAATTAAGGCAAACATTCTCTGTTTCATTTCTTCACTTGACGGAAAGCCCGGATTAGGGTCAGGTATTCCATCAACATAACGATATTGTAGGTATTCATCAAAACCATGCAATGTAAAGTATTCATATATTGCATTGTCATTATTCTCAGGAAATATTTTTGTACCAAAGAAAATACACATCATTAACATATCTTCTTTATACACATCTTTCTTATCAACCCTATTTGAATAAGTACATACACACCTTTTAGTAATATACTCTCTTACGTCTTTAGTTTCAGGGTCAATTAACTTGTCATGTTTTATAAATACAGAACCACCGCCCTTTGACTTTTTACCATATTTAACGTTTTCAAATTTGAAAGGGTCGGCACTTGAAACAAACTGTGATACATTAGCAGGACACTTTTTATTATTTTTTGTAATAAAAGCATTTGGAGTAGCAGGAATATATGATATGTAAAACTTGCCATCCACATCATCAACAAACTTAACGTTTCCACCAAATTTGTCTTCCCATTTAAAGTTCCCTATCCTTACTTGTGAATTGCTGTCCATATCTAATTCAGCCATTCTGTCAGATAATACTTTTAAATTAAAGCCTGATTCTTTTCCTGCTGATAGAAAGCAATGTCTAAACTTGGTAGGAAATTCACGCATTGTTTCATAATAACTAATAGGGTCATTTGCTTTCTCACTAAGTTTATTACTTAAATATTCCTCACTACCAAAGTTCTTTTTAGTATATGCCTTTTGTTCTGCATTAGGTTTCCGTATAATAGGGTTTCCGTATCTGTCAGATAATCCTTCTAAATTTATTAAAGAAGAAATAAATAGGTTTAATAAACCGCTTTGTGTTAATCCACTTACATTAGAACGTTCCTCGTACTTACTGTATTTACATAGATACATATAGTTTCTGCCTGCATCTCCGGCTGTATCTGATACTGTGCTTGTATGTATAGCAAGTCCATGTATGTCAGTACCTTGTGATAGTGTTTTATATACTACTTCCCAGCGTTCTATTGAGTTATAAGGTTTTCCACCAGGCTTACCAATCTCGTCCCCATGATAGAACCACATCTTTGTACCGTCAAACGCTCTTTCACTTGCTGCTCTGTAAGTAATTTCTGATTCAAGCCCCATGTTTGATGATACAAAACCACCATTACTTGCAACAGAAGAAGTTTCATCGAATACTAAAGCGTTAGCAAATGAGTTCTTATGAATAGGTTTAAAGAAAAATGGTACTCTCTTAAATGGGTTTAATATCTTCTTTTCATAAACATCCTCTTTAGCAGCCTTTTCATCTCTACTCTGAATACCACCAATAGCTGATACTGTTCTTGATATGATTTCATAGTTAATCATTGCACCCTTATATGTCGCACCCTCTCTACGGTGTTTAGGGTAGTTAAAGCCAAAGCAAGTCCTAAAACCAAAGTCATGTATAAAATTACCTCGTTCCGGCTGTAATAACAATCCCATATCTTGTATAAACTTCTCTGCTTGTTGTTTATTAGCAAAGTATTTATATTCATCGTCATAGAAAATACGATAGAAAAATGGAGCAGTTGTAGTTGTATAACAGTATCTTGCAAACAGAAAGAATATCCTATCTCGATAACGATATTCGGGCATTCCACTATCTAAATTCCACCATGATAAAAAGAACCAATGCCAACCGTCAATATATGTAGGAATGCCATTATTGAAAAACCAATAACCATTCATTCTATAAAACCATTGTAGTTTTATCCAAAGTATTTCTGATTTATAATATACTTTATTTCGTTCCAACTCTCCCCATATATCAATAATAGAAGCACCTCTGCCCTTTGTTTTTAGCAACTTGGTTATCTTTTCAGGTATTACGGGTAATCTAAAATATTGTTCTTTTCTTGGTAGTCCAAATCCGTTTACTAAATGATATGGTGGTGGTGTAGGTAAGTCAAGTGGAATAGGGTACGAATCTCTATCATCATCATTGACAATTATCTGTGTCTCAGGTAATCTATATTCATTTAGTATATCTGCATGAACATACTTTGATGGATATTCCTTTATTAGATTCTCTCTGAGTATAATTGTCCTTTCTCTATAATCACTCATCTTCTTGTTCGGATTTTTCTTTTGGGACTAAATCGTAATTGTCCCACTCGAAGGTACTTTCCCCCTCTGTCTGTAATCTCATATATTCCTCTGCTGGTATCTTATTTGTATATGGATTACAGAAAGGTAGATTTTCACGCTGAAATTGTTTTAATGCTACAAACTCAGGTGTGAATATTTCTTCATCTTCTATTGAATCGTATAATGAAATAATAAGATTAGGATTATCCTCTTTCTCAAATATCTCCTGTTGTAATCGTGATATGTTCTTTTCCAATGTAGTAGAAGTGTCCATGCTTATCTTTCGGTCTTTAGGCTCAACTTTAGCATCTATAAGAGACTTGTCTGCAATTAGTTTTGCTTCTAAATATGCTATCATAGACCCCCACTTGATATTTTTTAAAACACGTAAGAATCTGATAATCATTGCATTTATAATCTCATTGCCACAGAGTATCATTTCTGTAACATCTTCTACAAACTCTCCATTAGGCTGTCTTTTAAATAAAGCTGCATTACAAGCCATTTTCTTACGTTTCAACAGACTATCATAAGCCTTTACATAAGGACTATTGAAGTCATACGTATAACAGATGTATGTAAATACTTGTGTAAATTTTAATACTTTTGGTAGTTTTGCTAATTTGTCAGCACCAAATTCAGGAAAGTATTTTAATTCTGGGAAGCTGTGTATTATATCACAACTTAAAATATCAATTAAATCTACCCTAAATTTTAATTTGTCAAAATCTGATTTATTGAAATTGCCATCCATGTTGTCTCTATTTTCTGAAATACAAATATAGGAGATAAAATTGTAACTTACAAATTTATATTTAATTAGTCTAAAAAAAAACAGTCCAAGTTGGGAGCAAGGACTGTTTCTCAAATGTAAAACTTTAAATAACTAAAAACCAAATATTCTGAAAATTGAACCGTGTGGTTAAATGCAAAGATAATCATATATTTTTAATCTGCAAATTTATTTTTTTATATATTCGATACAATTATAAGCAATTATATTATGTAATATACTATTTTCTGAAACACAAAACAAGTGGTTAATGCAATTTGTACTGATTCTAAATTAAAATGACAAAAAAAAGACTGCCGATGCAGCCTTGTACAAAACAATAAGTTAATCAATCAATACTTTTTAAACTTTATCAAGGGTTTGAAAGAACTTTACACTTTACGTTTTAACCTTTGAAGCGTAAGAACTTTTACCTTTTACCTTTTTGCTTTAACTCTTAAACTTTAAACTTTTCAAGTTTTGCAGTCTTGTGCTCTACCACCTGAGCTATTACATATTATTCAGATATGCAAGGAGGAGTCGAACCTCCGACACCAAGATAATTGCGTTTGACTACTGCATTTGACCAACTCTGCCAACTCTCTTTACGAGAGTATAGGATTCGAACCTATGAAGTCTTTTGATGGACTGGTAGTGTTTTTCAGTTTAGCAAACTGGTGCTTTTCTAACGTTCAAGCTACGGATTGAATTTATGTTTTTCGCATCGGCAATTTTTTTTTTAAATGGTTATTGTTGTAATCGCATTTATCTCACTTAAAACAGCATCTACCTCTACCTCAAAATTGTCAACTTCTTCTTGTAGTTTAACTGTTAATTCTTCTACTTTTAACGGGTCAATCAAGTGGAACTCATTACGCCTTATAAAAGGTTCTACGATTGCCTTAACATCATCATCGGTAGGCTTTACCCTATCATCGCCCTGTTTACCAATCATAATCTTAGCATTGTCTAATGCCATGATATTTACATTCTCATTCGCTACCATAATCTTTGATTTAACTATATTGTGTTTCTTTGATAATGTAGAAATGAGAGTTTTCTTAAAGACGATTATAGATTTGAAGTTAATCGCATCTGCAATAGTCATTTTCTTGCCTGATATTTCGACTTCGGTTATGCCATTTGCTGTTACAATAGCAGACTTGATTTTATTTTTCCTATCGATTAAATCCACAACAGATTGATATTTAGCTTTTGCATCTTTTTCAAAATCATCTTTTGTGTAAAAGCCATTTACATTTTTATCTGATTGCATTTCCCCTGTTGGCTCAATCAAAAGTATTGCCTTGTCAATTTTTAAATCAATTAGCTTTAATTCTGCTAATGCTCTGTGGATTGTCATTTTTTGTGTTTCCATAATCTTTAAGTTTTTAAAATTTAAGTTTTTGAATCTCTATTGTCGGTGCAAATATACAACAAGAAAAAACACAAAACAATACCTTTTGCTAATATATAATTAGTCTAAATTACGTTTCCCTATTGTAGATTATAAAATAAATAATTATCTTTGCAACAAACATTAAATAGAAACTGTATGGAGAATATTGGAAGACCACGAAATGGTAAGATTCTTATTAAACCACCCGAAGAAAAAGAAGCAAGCAAAGAAAAAGGAGTATTGTATATTCCCGAAGAAAGTCGTTTAACACCGAACAGAGGTGTTGTTATTTCATTTGGTAAAGATATTACTGATTTAAAAGTAGGCGAAACTGTATTATATGGTAAAACGTCAGGGACACCACTTGAAGTAAATAATGTTTATTATGTGTTATTGAGAGAAGATGATATATTATTAGTGAAGTGATAATTTAATTTTAAACTAAAGACAATGATTAAAGAAGTAAAACATGGAGAAAGTGCAAGGAAACTCTTACAACAAGGAGTAAACGAATTGGCTGATGCTGTCAAGGAAACACTTGGAGCAAAAGGTAGATTTGTGGTATATGAAACAATTTACGGACAACCTGTTGCTACTAAAGACGGAGATACTGTTGCTAAACAGATTATCAATGAGAACCACTTTATAAATATGGGTGTAGAACTTATAAAAGGTGCAGTTGCTAATACTAAACGTGAAGCAGGAGATGGCAGTACATCAACTGCTGTTCTTACGCAATCTATTATAAACAATGGTTTGAAATACGTAGATGCAGGTGCTAACCCTATGGATTTAAAAAGAGGTATTGATAAAGCCGTAGTTGCCGTAGTTGAAAATCTTGTAAAGGTTAGTAATAGAGTTGGCAAGGGTAATTCTAAAATAAAACAGATTGCTCTTATATCCGCAAATTCAGAAAAAGAAATTGGAGATAATATTGCTTTGGCTATTGATAAAGTCGGTAGGGGTGGTTTAATAACTATACAAGAGGGCGACAATCTATTTACAGAGGTAAGTGTAGTGAAAGGTATGTCATTAGAAAAAGGGCTTGTAAGACCACAGTTTGTAACTGACAAGGTAAACATGGAAGCCACATATAAAGACTGCTACGTTTTAGTAACTGACTTAAAGTTGAAATCTTCGAGAAACATGGTTAATGTTATAGAGGGTGCTGCCAAAGAGGGTAAACCTTTATTTATTATTTGTGATGAAATTGAAGGCGAAATACTCAGCACACTAATATATAATAAAGAAGAAAATGGATTTAGAGTAGCCGTCATCGAAGCCCCTGCGATGGGTCTTCAGAAAAAAGAAATAATGAGAGATATTGCTATTTTAACTGGCGGTAAATTCATAACAGAGGACTTAGGGATAAAGATGGAAAATGTAACATTGGCAGATTTAGGTCATGCAGGAAAAGTTACGGCAGGTAGATATACAACTACAATATTAGAAGGTGCTGGTAGTAAAAAAGCCATACAAGACCGAGTTGATGAACTTAATGCTACAATCAAAATATCCGAACATACCTTTGAGGAAAAGTTTTTAAAGGAACGTGTTGCCAAACTTTCAACTGGTGTTGCTGTTGTTAAAGTTGGTGCTACTACTCAAGTAGAAGCCAAAGAGAAACTTGACAGATATGTAGATGCTTACAACGCTACTAAGGCTGCTGTTGAAGAAGGGTTTGTTGCAGGTGGTGGATTAGCACTCTTACATTGTACAAAGGTCTTAAATGATATGAAAGGCTTAAATGATGATGAGGATAAGGGTATTGGTATTATTAAAGAATCGTTATGCTCTCCGTTTAATCAGATACTTTTAAATGCGGGTAATAATCCAAGTGATGTTACTTATGGATTAGTAGGTGCATTTGGCTCTATGAAAGCAGGGGAAACACTTGTTACAGGTGGAAGTGACATAAATTTCGAGAACTTCGGACTTAATGTAAAAACAAACTTTTATGATGATTTTTTAAGGTCAGGCATTATAGACCCTACCAAAGTTGTAAGATTAGCACTTCAAAATGCAGCATCAATCGGTGGTATGTTTCTTATAACAGAAGCGGTTATTGTAAATAAAGTTGAACCAACAAAGTAAAAAACTTATTACGATATTTACAAACAAATATTAAATGACATTTAAGGTAATGTTTAGACCGATTTGTACTGATGTAATTAGATTTTTTAAGTTTACCAGAATCCGCCGGACAGGGTTGTGATGAATTAAAATTTACCGCAGTCATCAGCCAGATGGAAATCGTTTGCGTAATCTTTTACTTTTTCAAATATTTCTTTCTCCTTATCCGTGATTTCCTCACCGTATTTAATTAATGATAAAAAATGATAAGCTATTTGCTTGCGCTGTTTTTCGTCTGTTATCATTGTGAGACTTCCACACCATAAAGGGAGGCACGAATAATCAAAATCAGCACCCTGTAAATCACAATTTTGTAAATTAGTAAAGCGGAAATCAGCATCCCGTAAAACACAATTTTGTAAATCACAATTTTGTAAATCAGAATACCGTAAATCAGAATACTGTAAATTAGCATACTGGAAATCACAATTTTGTAAAATAGAATTTCGTAAAATAGAATTTTGTAAATTAGAATTTCGTAAATCAGCACCCCGAAAATCAGTAAAGCGTAAATTAGAATTTTGTAAATCACAATTTTGTAAATCAGAATTTTGTAAATTAGCACCCCGAAAATCACAATTTTGTAAATCAGAATTTTGTAAATTAGCACCCCGAAAATCACAATTTCGAAAATCACAATTTTGTAAATTAGCATACTGGAAATCACAATTTCGTAAAACAGCATACCGGAAATCACAATCCTGTAAATCAGCCTGCCAATTATTATTTATATTTCTACAAAATGAAACATATCTATTCCATTTTTTTACATCCGTTTTTAATAACTGGATTTGCTTTTCTTTTAAAGATAGTTTCTTAGTTTGCTTTTTAGTTAGTGTTTTCATTTGTTTCTAGTTTTTTATATATGCAAATTTATTTTAATTCACTTCACAAAACATTAAATCTTGAATAAGGCAGATTTGGGTCAATGAAGTCTGCCTCTTCTTTTTCTTCATCGTAAGGTTCAATAATATCGTCAATATCCTCTAATTTACATTTTCCAACAGGAATTGTAGCCGATAATTTGTTCGACCTCTTGCCTGTCTGATAAATACAGCCGTTTTTTACACTTAGTGTCAGGTTTAATAACATTGCCTTATTATCTATGATAGATTTGTCAATTAAATTGATAAATAAGTCTATGCGAATATTTATATGATCAGGTATTACTCCCATATTATCAGAAGCAAGCGTACCAAGTAATACAATATCGTCTTGATACACTGGATAAGAAAACTCACCATTCAACCTCTCTCTGCCAAAAAGCACAATCTTGGCAACTGTGTTTCCATCTTCTATTGTCGTATTATATGGTTTAATTTGGTTTAAATCCAAAGCCCCTTTTAATACGGGAATAAATACCTGTTTCATATATTACTCTCCTCCTGTTCATCTAAAGTATTCTCAAGCCTGTACTTAAAAATAATGATAGAGTTTATTTCAGCCTGATTGTAAATACTAATATTATTTTTTGTCTCTACTCTAAAGTACCTACAACTCTTTTTATCTAATAAGACTTCTACACTAGCATTTCTATCTGAATCCTTTAAAACAGCCCTACGACTGCCAAAATCAGCCTCTTTCATTATAAGAGAAACTAACTCATTTATAGATTTCCGATACTCAGCATTAGTTTCAACGTAATTAGATATGGTTTTCAATGAGTTTATTACCGTTGTATGTGTTACATTACCTATTATTTTTCCGATTCCTACCAAAGATAATGATTTACTTTTAACGGATTCATCATTGCCAAAAACAGATTCGTAATACCTACCATGCTTATTTAAAAAGTGGTATGATAGATATTGTGCCTTATGTCTGATTTGCACATAGTCTGTAAATGAATTATCGCCTTTTATTACTAAAATCGGGACTGTGTGATGCCTCGCTATTATTTCTATTATACTGTCAAGTTTTGCTCTCATGTTTTTATCTTTTTTGTTGTTTTCTTAACTTTAACTTCCCTATTTACTGCGTCCATATCCCTCTTTAAATTTTTTACAATGAAAACTATGTGTTCTCTATCGGCTAATGGTAAATTACTCTCTTTTTTTAAAATCAGATTGTACTCTTTTTTGATATAGTAAAAAGCGTTCATCTCTTCCATTTCTTTCACAAGAGACTTTGATAATTCCGGATGCTTGTCTAATTTTCTAAGTTTTCTTAAAATATCCTGTATGTTATTGTCCATAAAATTTATTTTTTTAAATAATCACTCCAATCTTCCCAATCCACCTTACATTCATCGTCCAAATCATCCATCAGGATTGACAATTTTGCAAATGCTAACATTGAGTTTGCGTGTTCTCCAGAGGGTACATGAAGATACCAATGATTAAGATGACCATAATGATAATTGGCTATATCGCAATCATGATTAGCATACCAAGTGTGAACCATCAGTGCATTACGGGGGTCTGACATCATATCCTCCCATACCCTCAAAACAGGTTGTTTCAACTCAGGAAAATTATTTTCCATTACTTCTCTCATTTCAGGCATAATTTTGTGTATTTTCCTTGCTTATTCGATTGATAATTTCTTGTGTTTGCTCATATCTTTAAGTTTTGATTTTTTAAATCCATTGATTTTCACATAGTCTTGAAAGTTTTTCACATAGTCTTCAAAAATAGTACAAAAATCTTTCATATTCCTCCTAAGAGGTTTTAATCTTCTTCCCACAATAATATCATAGGCTGCGGGCTTCTCCATTGCTTTTTCTAATTGAGTTGCAAAGTCGGATTTAAGTTTATGCTTATTTTCATCCAAAATTCTTATCACTTCCTTTCTATAGTCCCTCGACGCGTAAATCTCTAAGTCTTTTACGTACACCCACCAACACATCTCTTTTACGTCATTGATAGGTTGAATAATTAGTGCTGTATTGTTTGTTTGCTTCAATATCTTACATATACCATATTCCTTATGGTAATACAAGTGGTCTTTGTTTAATGTGATTACAATTCTTGCTTTCTTTTTACTCATAATTTTATATTTTTATCTGATTTACACGCCTGATAAATATCCCGCAAAGTACATAGTTCCAATGTCGAAACATCCAAGTCTTTTAAAATTATCCTAAGATCTTTTACTAAGATGTCATGTGCAATTTCATCATAATACGCCTGCTCACTTAAATATGCCTTACGTACAGGATAAAAGAAATTAGCCTTTTGTACCATTGTTTCTTTGTTGAAAGATAAATGCCCCTCTGTTGTAAAGTTGAGCCTACCAATAGATTTGATTACATCTGGTATAAATCCATTCTCAGGATTCATATAACTCCTAATGTATATCGTTTGCCCTTTACTTAAATCAAATCTATTCATAATATTATTTCTTCCACCTTTTTAGTTATTTATTTTTTCTCATTTTCTCATTTTCTCAAATACATCCGGTAGTAAAAATATATCTTCCTCCAAATCATCAATCCTTTTCAATACATCATTTATATCGCTACAACCAAAAGCACAATCACGTACTATCGCAAGCAAAGCCCCCTTGTAATTGGAATAATAACTCGAATTGTAACCATCACTTATAGTACCGTCATTCTTCGACACAACACTTGTTCTCTGCTTTAATACAACATTGTTCCCATCCGATGCAATTACAAATAATCCATCTAATAAACTTAGTTCTTCCATAATATATTTATTTATTTTCATATAATTAAATTTAAAAATCCCTCCCTAAAAAATAAAAAATACAGATGCCTAACATTAAATATAAGCCATAGAAAAAACGGCTCATATACTTAACGTTATATACAATAAAATTAAAAAGCCCTCGCTCTTTGGCTTTTGCAAAGCCATTAGGGTTAATATCACAGCCTATAAAGTTTCGTTTCAAGTCCTTGCATACTTCCGCAGTTGTAAAACTTCCAGCATAAAAGTCTGCAACTAAATCCCCCTCGTTGCTACTTGTTTTTATTATTCGCTCAATAAGTTCTTTTGGTTTTTGTGTTGCATAACCAAGTCTTTCTTTTGCTTGTGAATTTAAAAATGATATTTCCCAAACATTACCAAGCCGTGTTTTCGTTTCCTCGTTTGTAAATATTGTAGTCCTTGTACCATTACCAGTATCAACAAGCCTTTTCCCTAATTTTGAACTTTTTTTGCTTTTCTCTGTCCATTGTTCGTTATAAGTATGATGTTTTGTTTTAGTGTAAATCATAATATTATCGTGTTGAGCTTGGTAATTTTTTTGTTTAGCAGGGAATCGTCTATACCACCATATTATCTCATTTAAAAAATTATCATAGCCAAAAACATTATCCATTAAACATCGCATCCAGTGGTTTATTCTAAAATCCATCTGTAAATAAATACTGCCAGTTGGCTTTAATATTCTATACATTTCTTTTACTCGGGGCATGTAGTGCTTTTCTATTTCACTTCGTATCGGTTTTAAGTCTTGGTAATCTCCAAAATCTTTACCAGTTCCATAAAGTATATCACAGTAAATTAAATCAACTGTATTATCTTTAATTTCTGCCATCAATTCTAAGTTGTCACATATTCTAAGGTCTAAAAAACCCTCCCCTATTTTTTCTTTTACTATCATTCGTTTTTCAATTAAAGTTTATACTAAATTATCCGCACCAGCCAGCTAACACGTCCTATAATTAACCCGAAAAGGGTCGCTACGCTTAATCATATTACCACCGTTAGGTGTAATTTTGCCTCAACCTCAACAACTTTTACAACAATATAAACTTGCAGTCTTATATCATAAAATTGTTTTCGGCAGAGATGAGGCAAAACTAGGGCTAAAATCACACAAGCCAAACGCACCACATAACAATGTGTAAAACATAATGGCTTATTCTTTCATCTAATTTAGTTTTGTGGGTAAAAAAGTTTATTTCCATCTTCATAATAACTCCACCCCGTATCCCCAAAATAATTTTTCTGAAAGTGTACCGCTACTATTGGTCTACTTCTGCTCCATTCTATTTTTCTACCAACATCATAAAAGCGTATATGCTTTATCCATCCGTTTTGCCCATACATTCTACATAATCCAAGTGCATTAAATATTTTAAATGTAGGTAGTAAATAAACTATGTTCTCAGCAATGGCAAAACTGTGTTCCATCCAATCATGGAATATACTATATGGAGGGTTTCCAATTATCCAGTCAACGCTTTTGTTGTAATCAAAAAAATTATTGCCCTCCTGTATTTCACACCAGTCAGCATCTTTAGGCATTTGGTTATGAAATACTTTATTTAAACCTCTACATGGATCTAATAGTTTTCCTGTTGGTGTGAAATGTTCCATAATATCCATTGCACACCATTCAGGTGTTAATACGTAATCACTTTCAACTAATTCTTTATGTTTCATAAACTTTTTTTTCGTTTCTTTAATCTAATTTTGTACGTTAATAATGCCACTATGTTTACACTAACCGTTAGGTGCAAGCACTACACTCGTTTATTTAATCAAGTGTAGTGCTATACTGCCAAAAATTAAAAGCCACCGCACTATTTCTTTTTTCCAGAACGATATGCTTTCATTGCTTCTTTTTTATCAGGTCCCTTCTTCCACGAGCCAGCAGCTAAT
>Ga0307992_1000510_pt1 | contig 24686 bp, 35 predicted proteins | sample EllFjometagen133_FD_203162 | JGI IMG/M metagenome (GOLD analysis project Ga0307992, IMG submission 203162) | Marine microbial communities from Ellis Fjord, Antarctic Ocean - #133 | ecosystem: Environmental > Aquatic > Marine > Unclassified | place: Southern Ocean | collected 2014-10-08
AATTCTAAAGAGAAATTAACTGAAATTATTATTTCCTATGTTGAAAAATAAAATAAAAACAGCATATTTTATTGGGATTAAAGGAGTAGGCATGACTATGCTAGCTCAGTTTTTAGCTAATCAAGGAGTTAGGGTTTCTGGTTCAGATATTAATGAGACTTTTATGACTGATGAAATATTAAAGCAATCAGGAATAAAAGTTACCGAGAGATTTAAAGCCAGTAACTTAAATAAATTAGCGGATATGATTATTTATTCCACTGCCTATAACCCCCAGACTAATCCTGAATTAAAAGCGGCTTTAAAACAAAAAAAAATTCCAGTTAAGACTTATGCTGAAGCTCTGGCTGAAGTTTTTAATAATTACAGGGGTATTGCAGTGATTGGTAGTCATGGAAAAACTACTGTTTCTGCCTGGCTAGGTTATATATTAAAATCTGCTAATTTTAAACCTAATGTTTTAGTAGGCGCTAGAGTGCCACAGTTTAAAGGAAGTAGCCTAATTGGTAATTCAGAATATTTAGTTTCAGAAGTAGATGAATATCAAAATAAATTAAAATATTTTAAACCATTTGGTGTAGTCTTAAATAATGTAGACTGGGATCATCATGATTATTTTAAAACGAAGGAACAATATTATCAGGTCTTTGCCAGATTTGTTGCTCGCATTCCCAAAGATGGTTTTTTGGTTTTTAATTATGATGATAAAGATTGTCGTAGACTAGCTAAACTGACTAAGGCTAAAACTATTGGTTTTTCTCTAAATAAGATTAAAGATTATAAACAGACTCTCTGGCAAGTTAAAAAAATGGATTATAAAAAAGGTCAGAGGATATTTTCAATAGAGAATGAAAAAACTGTTAAGGATTTATCCATTAATCTTCTGGGTGAATACAATTTAGCTAATGGTTTAGCCGCTTTAGCGGCCGCTGTGGAGCTAGGAGTGAGCATGGATAAGGTTAGGGTAGGTTTGGCCAGATTCAAAGGAACAGCTCGTCGACAGGAAATACTAGGTAGATATAGAGGGGCAGTCATTATCGATGATTATGCTCACCATCCCACAGAAATAAGTAAGACGGTTCAGGCTTTGAGAGAAAAATATAAAACAGAAAAATTAACCGTAGTTTTCCATCCCCATACTTTTACTCGTACTAAGGCATTATTGAAAGAGTTTAGTCAGAGTTTTCCTCTAGCTGATGAAGTGTTAGTTCTAGATATCTATGGTTCAGCCAGGGAAGTAGCTGGCGGAGTCAGCAGCCAGGATTTAGTAAATGGAGTAGTTAAATTTAATAGAAGAAAGAAGATTGAACAAGTAGTTTCAGTAATAGGATCTCTGAATGATGCTACAACACATTTAAAAACTACTGCTACTAAAAATCAGGTTATTATATTAATGGGAGCGGGGGACGTATTTAGAGTTGGTGAGAGTTTATTAAGTTTATAGATTTTGTTAAAATATAAGATCTTATAATTATATGATAAAAATACAAGAACAAATTAATTTAGCTCAGTTTACTACTTTTAATATTGGCGGTCCAGCTAAGTATTTTATTGAAGTATTTAATAAAGAAGAAATAAAAGAAGCTTTACAATGGGCTAAAGATAATAAAGAGCCAATTTTGATTTTAGGAGGAGGATCAAATATGCTATTAGCGGATAATGGTTTTGTTGGATTAGCGATTAAGAATAGCTTGAAGGGCATAGTAGATATTCAGGAGGTTGGAGATGAAATATTAATTCAGTCTGGCTCAGGAGAGAAATGGGATGATTTAGTAGAATATTCATTAATTAGAGAATATTGGGGATTAGAAAACTTAACTTATATTCCTGGCACTGTAGGAGCTTCTCCAGTTCAAAATATTGGAGCCTACGGAGTGGAGGTAAAAGATGTTTTCGATAGTTTAGAGGCTATTAATATAGAAACTTTGGAAGAGAAGATTTTTAAGGCAGGAGATTGTGATTTTGGTTATAGATCAAGCGCTTTTAAAAAAGTTCTTAAAGGTCAGTACTTGATTACTTCAGTAACCTTTCGTTTATCTAAGTTATCCAATCCTAGACTAGATTATGGAGCGTTAAAAGATGAATTAGATAAAGATATATCTAAACTTACACCTAGAGATATCGCAATAGCTGTAAAAGCAGCTAGACAAAGCAAATTGCCCGAGACTGACGAATGGGGGAGTTCAGGATCTTTTTTCCAGAATCCAATAATTAGTGTTGAGCAGATTACAGCCCTACAAAAACAATATCCAGATATCAAGAGTTATCCAGCGGGAGAAGGCCTAGTAAAGATGCCGGCCGGTTGGTTAATCGACCAGGCTGGTTGGAAAGGTAAAAATTTAGGACCAGCTGGAGTTTGGGATAAACAAGCCCTAGTGTTAGTTAACAAAGGAGGAGCTAAGAGTGAAGATATTAAAAAACTCGCTCAAACTATCCAAAAAGATATTAAAGAAAAATTTGGCATTGATTTAATGCCAGAAGTAAACATATTTAACGAATAATATATGAAGGTATTAAAATTTGGAGCAATTTGGTGTTTAGAATGTACCACTATGAGCCCGATGTGGCAGGAGATTGAAAAAGAAATTCCAGAATTACAAACAGAATATTATGATGCTGATGAAAATGAAGAAGTATTGAAGCAATATAATATTGAAGCAATTCCATCTTTTGTTTTCCTGGATAAGGAGAATAAGGAGCTTTTACGTTTAAAGGGGTTGCAAAATAAGGAAGAGTTAGTAACAATAGTAAGAGATAATTTAGATAAATAATATGACAGTAAAAGAGCTAAGAGATAAATATTTAGAATTTTTTAAGAGCAAGGAACACGTTGTGATCCCTAGTGCCTCTTTAATTCCAGAAAACGATTCATCTACTCTGTTTACTAGTTCTGGTATGCAGCCTATGATTCCGTATTTGTTGGGAGAGAAACATCCAGAGGGGGTTCGGATTGCTAATTCTCAGAAATGTTTTAGGGCTTCAGACATTGATGATGTGGGAGATAACAGACACACAACCTTCTTTGAAATGTTGGGCAATTGGAGTCTAGGCGATTATTTCCAAAAAGAGCAGATAGATTGGATGTTTGAATTTCTAACTAAAGAATTAAAGCTTGATCCAGCTCGATTATATATAACTGTTTACAAAGGTAGTGATAAATTTGGTATCCCTAAGGATGATGTAGCGGTAGCTCTATGGCAGGATAAATTTAAGAGTGTTGGTTTAGAGGCTAAGATAATTAGTAGTCTAGAGGAAAATGAAGATGGAACTGGACGGATATTTTATTTTGATGAAAAAGAAAATTGGTGGTCTAGATCCGGTATGCCAAGTGACATGCCCGCGGGTGAACCAGGTGGCTTTGACTCAGAGATGTTCTGGGATATGGGAACTGAACTTAAATTACATGAAAACTCAAAATATAAAAATGATATCTGCAGTCCAGCTTGTGACTGTGGCCGGTTTATTGAAATTGGCAATAATGTATTCATGAAATATGTTAAGACTGACAAAGGTTTTGAAGAATTAGAAAATAAAAATATTGATTTTGGTGGTGGACTTGAAAGAATGGCCATGGCTATAGCAGATAACCCAGATATCTATATGTGTGACGTTTTTACTAGTCTAAGGAAGAAGATAGAGAAATTGGCAGGCAAAATGTATGGAGTTAATGAAGAAGAGACAAAGTCTTTTCGAGTGATTATGGATCATTTGCGCGGAGCTACCTTCTTAATTGGTGATGGAGCTATTCCAACTAATAAAGATCAAGGATATTTTACTAGAAGATTGGTTAGGCGAGCCGTGCGCTTTGCCTATGAGTTAGGAATTGAGAATAACTTTACCAAAGAAATAGCTCAGGTGATTATTAATGATTATTCTGATCACTATATTGATTTAAAAAATAGGGAAGCAATGATTTTGGATGAGATAGACAAAGAAGAAACTAAGTTTAGAAAAACTTTAGTACAGGGTAGAAAGGAATTCATGAAATGGGCTACTAATGAAAGTTCGGCTGTGAAGGTGATGCCTGGTAAAGTGGCTTTTGATTTATTTCAATCATATGGTTATCCATTGGAGATGACTATTGAGATGGCAGAGGAGCGAGGAGTTGAAGTAGATATTAAAGCGTTTGGAATAGAATTAGCGAAACATCAAGAATTATCTAGAACCGCTTCCGCTGGTAAGTTTAAGGGAGGTTTGGCTGACTCTAGTGAAGATACTAAAAAATTACATACTGCCGCTCATTTATTATTAGCCGCTCTAAAGAAAGTTTTGGGTGATCATGTGGAACAGAAGGGCAGTAATATTACAGCCGAGAGATTACGTTTTGATTTTTCTCATGGTGAGAAAATGACTGATGAAGAAAAAGAGCAGGTGACTGTTTTGATAAATGAGGCAATTCAAGGAGATTTGTCTGTGACCTGTGAAGAGATGGATTTAGATAAAGCTAGGAAGAAAGGTGCTGTTGGAGTTTTTGATTCTAAGTATGGGGAGAAGGTTAAAATCTATACTATGGGAGATTTTTCCAAAGAAATTTGTGGTGGTCCCCATGTAGAGAAAACCAGTGTTTTAGGTAAGTTTAGGATTAAAAAAGAAGAAAGTAGTAGTGCTGGAGTACGACGAATTAAAGCGGTCCTAGAATAGGTGCCCTAGAGGTCTTGACAACCAATTATCTTATATATATAATGAGGCTATATTCAAATAGCAGACACAATTAGTTTTGCTAAATACTTTGATAAAGAGTAAATAGTTTCTTTATCAAATTTTTTTGTGTTAATGGAAAACAAGAACAATAAAGCAGCAAAAGACAACGTAGCTCCAACTCCAGTTCAGGATGCTAAAGATTTTATTGAAATGGAAGGAGAGGTTTTAGAGCTGATGCCGGCTACTACTTTTAAAGTAGCCTTGGACAATGGTCATGAAATCCTGGCCCACTTATCTGGTAAGATGAGAATGTATAGGATTAGACTATTGCCCGGTGATCGTGTTAGAGTTCAAATCAGTCCCTATGATTTGAATAAAGGCCGAGTTGTTTACAGACTGTAACCTAATTAAAAATACACCCTTGGCTCAAAGCCAATCAGGTGGCTAAATTTTTGCTTTATGAAAGTAAGAGCTAGCGCCAAGAAAAGATGTAAAGATTGTCAGATTGTCCGACGTAAGGGCAGGGTTTATGTTATTTGTAAAAACCCTCGGCATAAACAAAGACAGGGTTAAATAATTTATATGGCTATAAGAATCGCTGGAGTTAACATTCCTAACGACAAAAGAATAGAAATTGCTTTAACATATGTTTACGGAATTGGTCGCGCTAGATCCAATAAAATTTTGGCTACATTAAATATTGATAAAGATGTTAGAGCTCAAGATTTAACAGAGGAACAAGTTAATAAGGTTCGTGAGACTATTGAAAAACAATTTCCGGTAGAAGGAGATTTACGAAGACTAGTAGGAGCAAATATTAAAAGATTAAAAGAAATTGGGTCATATCGCGGTAGCCGGCATACCAAGCGCTTACCAGCTAGAGGTCAGAGAACTAAGACTAATAGCCGTACCGTTAGAGGTAATCGGCGTTCAACCATGGGTACAGGTAAAAATAAGGCCGCTATTCAAAAGACTTAATATTTATAATTATGAGTGAAGATAAGACTAAAGAAACAACTCCAGAAGAAAAGAAAGAAGTTACAGAAAAAGTAGCTAAGGTTGAGGAAACCAAAGAAAAAAAGGTTTCAACTGAAAAAGTAGAAGAAAAAAAAGAAAAGAAGGAGAAAAAAGATGATGGAAAAGAAGAAGCCTTGGAAGAGGCCAAGATTTTAAATACAGGATTATCTAGCGATGACGAGTTGCCAGAAGAAATTAAGAAGAAATTAGAACAAAATAAAGCAGCTAGAGCTAAGAAGAAGGTTTTAAAGAAGAAAAAGAAGAAAGTTACTAGAAAAGTTAAATCAGGTAAAGCTTATATTAAAGCTTCCTATAACAATACTATCGTTACTCTAACTGATCAGCAGGGAAATGTTATTTCTTGGGCTAGTGCTGGTGTGGCCGGCTTTAAAGGAGCTAAGAAAGCTACTCCATATGCTGCTCAAATTATTTCCAAGATTGCTGTAATGAAAGCTAAGGAAGAATATGGTTTAGAAGAAGTTGAGGTATTTGTTTCCGGTGTAGGTACTGGTAGAGAATCAGCCATTAGAGCTTTAAACGCTAACGGCATGGAGGTAACAGCTATTAAAGACGTAACTCCAATTCCACATAATGGTTGTCGTCCTAAAAAACCACGTCGAGTTTAATATTTAATCTATGAATTTTTATAGCAACAAAATTTGTCGCCGTTACGGAATCAAAACATCAGACTCAAGTAAGTCTCCTTTGGTTAAACGTAACTATCCGCCAGGATTTCATGGTCCAAAAGGTAGACCAAGATTAAGTGATTACGGCCAACAGTTAGCAGAAAAACAGAAAGCTAAAGTAATTTATAACTTGAGAGAAAAACAATTTCGTTTAACTTTTGATAAAGCTCAAAAGATTAAAGGTAATGCTGGTTTAAATTTATTGAAACTATTAGAATTAAGATTAGATAACACAGTATATAGATTAGGTTTAGCAAAGAGTCGTCCAGCAGCTAGACAGGTTATTAATCATACTCACATTAGAGTGAATGGTATAAAGGTTAATATTCCTTCATATAGAGTTAAACCCGGTGATGAAATCACCATTAAAGATAAGAGTCAGAAAAATAAGTATTTTGAAAACATAAAACAGTTATTTGATCCTAAATCCTTACCAAGTTGGTTAAATTTTAATGCAAAGACTATGGTTGGTAAAGTTTTACATGAACCTAAGGATGTTGACGTGGATCAAAGTATTGATACCCAAGCTATCGTAGAATTTTATTCTAAATAATAAATTTTAATATAAAATTATATGGAAAACGTCGCTTTGCCAAAAAAAATCGATTTCCAAAAAGGAGATGACAATCAAGGCCTAGTTACTATTGAACCATTATATACTGGTTATGGTATGACCTTGGGAAATTCTTTACGCAGAGTCTTATTATCTTCCTTATCAGGTGCGGCGGTAGTAGGCGTTAAAATAAAAGGATCTGATCATGAATTTATGGCTGTACCGGGAGTAAAAGAAGATGCCTTAGAAATTATTTTAAATTTAAAAGAATTATGTTTGAAAACTTTTACTGATGAAGAAATAAAGTTAGAACTAAAAGTTAGTGGTAAAAAAGTTGTAAAAGCTAAAGATATTGTTAAAAATAGTGATGTAGAGATTGCAAACCCTGATTTAATCTTGGCTAATATTACTGACGCTAAAGGTAGTTTAGAAATAGAAATCTTTGTTAAAGCTGGTCGTGGTTATAAAATGGTTGATGCTAGCAAGAAAGAAAGTAAAGAGATCGGGTATCTAGAAGTAGATTCAATATTTTCTCCAGTAACTTCAGTTAGTTTAGATGTTGATAATGCTCGTGTTGGTAAAATGACTAACTGGGATAAATTAATTTTGGATATTAAAACTGATGGAACTATTTCTCCAGAAGAAGCCTTTAATAAATCAGTAGAAATTTTGGTAGATCAGTTTAGTGCTTTGATACCGGGAAGAATGAAGAAAGCTAAGACTGAATCAGAAGAAGAGAAAGAAGAGAAAGAAGGTAAATCAGAGAAAGAAGAAAAAATTGAGGAGAAAAAAGAAATTAAAAAAGAGACCAAAGAAGATAAGAAAAAAAAGTAAATAAATATGAGACATAGAGTTAAAACAAAAATCCTAGACAGGAAAAAAGGACCAAGAGAATTGATGCTAAGGAACTTAGCCGCTAGTGTTTTAATGTACGAGAAAGTACAAACCACAGAAGCTAAAGCTAAGACTGTTAAGCCACTAGTTGAAAAAATGATTACTTTTGCTAAAAAAGGTGATCTATCAGCTAGAAGAGAGTTAATTAAGTTTTTACCTCAAAAGTTAGCTGTAAAGAAAGCTATGGATGTCTTAGGCGAGAGATATAAAGAAAGAGAAGGTGGTTATACTAGAATTATTAGAATAGGTAAACGTCAAGGCGACGGCGCTCAGGTCGTTCAGCTTGAATTAGTATAGTTATATGAAAAAGATTATAAGAAAAATGTATAGTTTTGATGCCACTGATAAGTCAATAGGGCGTTTAGCCTCTGAAGTTGCTTCAGTTTTGCGTGGTAAAAATAAATCAGAGTTCGAACCAAATTTGGATTGTGGTGACATTGCAGAAGTAAAAAATATTGCTAAGGTTAGAATTACTGGTAAAAAATTAAATCAAAAAAAATATTATAAATATTCTGGTTATCCAGGAGGTTTGAAAGAACGGACAATGGGCGAAGTATTCGCAAAAGATCCAGGAGAAGTTTTAAAAAGAGCTGTTAGGGATATGCTTCCTCCAGTGAAATTTAGAACAGATATGATTAAAAGATTAATTATTAGATAATTATGCCTGAAAAGAAAACTACAACCGAAACTAAAGAGACTGAAAAAAAAGCTACAAAAGAAGTAGCCGAGATTAAGGAAGTTAAAGAGAGAAAAAAGCCAGTTAAAAAGGAGAAGAAAGAAGAAAAGACTGAAGAAAAAGAAGAAGAAGTAGTTAAATTTAGCGGAAAATATATTAAGGCAATCGGTCGCAGAAAGACTGCCGGAGCTCAGGTAAGACTTTATGAAAAAGGTAAAGGCAATATTGTTGTTAATGATAAAAAGAATAAAGAATATTTCCCAGTCGATTACGCGTCTGTTGTTACTCAACCTTTAAAAACTATTGATCGTCTAAGAGATTTTGATATTTCAATTATTGTAAAAGGCGGTGGTGTTAGAGCTCAAGCTGAAGCAGCTAGACATGGTATCGCTAGAACATTATTGACTTTAGATGAAGATTTAAGAGAAGTGTTGAAATTAGAAGGTTTTTTAACTAGAGATCCAAGAAAGAAAGAAAGAAAGAAACCTGGTCTTAAGAAAGCTAGAAAAGCTCCACAGTGGTCAAAACGTTAATATACGTCTATCTTATTTACATATTATGAAATCCCTCCAAAATTGGAGGGGTTTTTGTTTAGAGAGTAATCTATGTCATGGTATAATAACAATATGGAGAACCTATTAAAAAACTTAGAAGAATTGCGTGAGAAAATAATATCAGCTAAATCTTTATTAGATATTGCTGCTTTAGAGACTGAGGGTCGGGCCTTAAAACGTAAAATGTCTGATCCGGATTTTTGGTTGGATCAAAAGAAGGCTGTAGAGATCAGTAAGCGAGTTGAAAATTTAGAGAGCGAAGTGAGAGATTGGCATAGCTTAGAAGATGAGATTATAGAGCTGGAAAAATTAGTAGCCATGGGGAATAGAGAGAATGATAATTCAATATATAAAGATGCGGTAAAATCATTTGAAAGTTTGGTTAAAAAATTTACAGTATTAGAATTTATGTTATTGTTTTCCGGCAAATATGATAGTCGAGGAGCAATATTGTCTATTCATGCTGGCGCCGGAGGTGTAGATGCGCAGGATTGGGCCCAGATGTTGTCTCGAATGGTTATTCGTTTTTGTGAGAGGAAAGGTTGGTCTGTAGAAATTATTGAAAATACTCCTGGACAAGAAGCTGGTATTAAGCGCATGGTGTTAAAGATTGATGGCCATTGGGCTTATGGTTATTTAAGAAGTGAAAATGGCGTACATAGGTTGGTTAGAATCTCTCCGTTTGATGCAGAAGCCATGCGTCATACTTCGTTTGCTAAAATAGAGGTTATCCCAGAGTTACCGGAAGAAACTGAGATTGAGCTGAAAGACGAAGATTTACGTGTTGATGTCTATCGATCTTCTGGTCCTGGTGGTCAGAGTGTGAATACTACCGACTCGGCAGTTAGAATTGTTCATATCCCAACTAAAATATCAGTAGCTTCTCAAACAGAACGTTCTCAGCATCAGAATAGAGAAATTGCCATGAAGTTACTTAAATCCAAGTTATTCCAGCTAGAGGAGGAGAAAAAACAAGCGGAAGAAGCAAAATTAAAAGGGAAAGTTCAGAAAGCAGAGTGGGGCAAGCAGATTCGATCCTATGTTCTACAGCCATATAGAATGGTAAAAGATCATCGTACGGGATATAGCACTGATCAAGTGAATGACATTTTAGACGGTGGTTTAGAAGTTTTTATTGAAAGTTATTTAAAATGGAGTAGAGAGAAAAAGTAATTTAGAAAAATTTAATATACTATAGTTTAAAATAGCGGCATGAAGAGCCGCTATTTAGTTTTAATTTTTGGATTAGTTTTTTTAAGGATATTGTTGTTTCCAATTGCGAATTCGGATTATCAGTTGGTTTTAGGTCAACATCAGTTTAAGGCAATAATCTGTGAAGAGCCCAAGCGTTCATTCCATAAGCAAGAACTAATTTTATGTTCTAGTTTAGTCAGCTCCAGGATTCTAGTTCAGACTGAGACCTTTCCACGCTATGGGCTTTATCAAAAATTAGAATTGAGCTGTAATTTGCAAGAGCCAGAAAACTTTTCTGATTTTGATTATAAAAATTATTTAGCTAAACAGGGAATTCATTTGTTGTGTTTTTATCCGAGGGTTCTTAGTATTCAGGATTCTGGAATTAATGATGCAAAGTATTTAAGTTGGAAAATAAAAGAAAATATTGCCCGGAGAATAGATAGACATTTGTTAGAACCGGGGGCCGGTTTAGCTAAGGCTATGTTGTTGGGTTATCGTAGCGAAATAGCTGAAGAACTGGAAAGGGGGATGATTAAGGCTGGTTTAGCACATATTTTAGCTATTTCTGGATTACATATTTCTATATTTATTGGCTTATTATTGTGGTTATTCAAGAAGCTTAGATTTAAATGGTTAATTATATCTGTTATTTTATTGTTTTACTTGTTTATTTTAGGATTTCCTATTTCAGCAATTCGGGCTGTAATTATGTCGTTGTTACTGTTTACTGGTCGGAGTTGGGCTAGTTTGAGGGTGAGATTTTTATTAGCGTTGGCGATAACGCTATTAATATATCCTAGGGCATTTCAGGAAGTAGGTTTTCAAATGTCTTTTTTGGCTGTGGCTGGTTTAATTTGGATATATCCTTTATTGGACAATTGGTCTTATAGGGTATTCGGTTATTGGTCATTGAGATTACGAATGTCAAAAATGGTTCCTTTTGACTTTTCCTTAGAACAACACAAGAGTTTTAAGTTTATTATTCAGGGTTGTTTAGCATCGTTATCTGTGAATATAGTTTTGTGGCCGCTATTGTCATATTATTTTTCTGGTTATAATATTTTGTCTGTTGTTATTAACGTTTTAGCTTTGCCAGTTTTGCCGCTATTACTTAGCGGATTGTATATGAGTGTAATAGTGCCAGTGATTTTTTATGCTTGTTATTGGCCATTACAATATTTTCAATTATTAAGTCAGATATATGTTGGATATTTTGAATTCATGATTAGTAGGGAATTATTGCTAGTATATTATTTTGTTCTCCTATTTTTCGTGGTTAGGGTAACAAAAAACAGGTCTGTTAAACCTGGTTTTTGTAGAAAAATACTAGATTAATTTTTTTCTTTCTTTGCTAGAGTTCTTAAACAAGAGGTACAAATCTTAAGTTTTTGATTTCCCACCTTCTTAGACTGCAAGTTAATATGTTGACGTTTCAGGGTCTTAACTTTAGAGTGAGAGCGCTTTGCGCCTTTAGTAGAACCTCTTCCGCATAGATCACATTTTCGAGCCATATCTTTTCATTTTTATTTCTAAATTTAGATAAAACAATCCTAACACGCTTTGCGTGCAAAAGCAAGTTGTGTTAGAGTGAGGATATTATGATACAACTTTTTCAAATAATTGTTTTAATATTTTCGGCCGTTATTCATGAATATATGCATGGTTGGATGGCTGATAGATTGGGCGATGATACTGCCAAGAGAGCAGGGAGACTAACTTTAAATCCTTTGGTTCATCTTGATATGTTTGGCTCAATTATCTTACCTTTGCTATTAATTTTCTCTGGAGTAGGTGTTATTTTTGGCTGGGCTAAACCGGTGCCATATAATCCTAATAATCTTCGAGATTCTAAATGGGGGTCTGCAAAGGTAGCGGCCGCTGGTCCATTGGGTAACCTAATTATTGCTGTGTTTTTTGGTATATTCCTGAGAGTTGTTCCTCTGGGTAACCCTATGTTGATAGGATTGATAGCAATTATTATATTTATCAATTTAATTCTGATGATATTTAATTTAGTACCGATTCCTCCTTTAGATGGTTCTAAAATATTGATGGCCTTCTTGCCATTTTCTTGGCAATTAAAATTTATGCGCTGGGAAAAGTATGGAATGATCTTAGTATTGTTGTTTCTTTTTGTAGCTATAGATCTTATTTTACCGATCACTTTATTCCTAATGAAGATAATTGTTGGTAGTCAGGCTTTCATGACTATTAGCTTAATGTTCGGTTTTGGCTAAAATTAGAAGTGAATAATGATTTCATGTTTGATTTTTCCAACTAGGCTCCTGGTGTTTATTCTGTTCAAGTAAATGGAAAAATCACTAGAATAATTAAGCAATAACCAGTTTTGTATTCAATATTTTATAAAGCATCTTTTTTTACAAAATGCTTTTTTTTCTGCTCTTGACTTATTTTTTATCTTTTGTTAAATTAGATGCATAAGAATTTGTCCCGTAATACGGGATTATTTTTATCCTATAAAAATTAAATTTATAAATAATTTATTATGCCTACTATTAACCAATTAGTCAGAAACGGTAGAAAGACAGCTGTTAAAAGACAGAAGACTTTGGCTCTGCATACTAATGTAGATAGTTTGCATCGTCGAAAAAATGTTACTAAAGGCGGGGCTCCTTTTAAGCAAGGAGTTTGTTTAAAGGTAACCACAATGACTCCTAAGAAACCTAACTCAGCTTTAAGAAAGATTGCTAGAGTTAGATTGTCCAACGGTATGGAAGTTACTGCTTATATTCCTGGTATGGGACATAATTTACAAGAACATTCCGTGGTATTAGTCAAAGGTGGACGTACTAAGGATTTGGCTGGTGTGCGTTATAAAGTAGTTAGGGGCGTTTACGATGCTCAAGGTGTAGAAGGCCGTAAACAAAGCCGCAGTAGCTATGGTACTAAGAAAAATCAAGCTTAAAATTTATGAGAGGAAAACAAGCTCCAAAAAGAGATATAGGTGGCGATTCAAAGTATAATGATCAAAGTATCGCCAAATTCATTAACTACGTTATGCAAGACGGTAAAAAAACTACTGCTGAAAGCGTGGTTTATGGCGCTTTTGAGGTTATTAAAGACGAAACCAAGCAAGATCCCAGACATATTTTTAATAAAGCCATAAAAAAGGTTTCTCCTTTAGTTGAGGTTAGAGGTCGTAGAGTTGGTGGCGCAAATTATCAAGTGCCGTTTCAGGCCAGAGGTGAACGTCGTTTTTATTTAGGTTGCAAATGGATTATTGATGCTGCTAAGGAGAAAAAAGGTAAACCAATGTTTGAAAGATTGGCTCGTGAGATTTTAGATGCTTCTAATGGTGAAGGAGCAGCTGTAAAGAAAAGAGAAAATGTGCATAAGATGGCCGAAGCTAATAAGGCTTTTGCTCACTTTGCTCGTTAATTATTTTAAAATTCTATGGCTAGAGATTACTCTTTGGATAAAATCAGAAATATCGGCATCATGGCCCACATTGACGCTGGTAAGACTACCTTTACAGAAAGGGTACTTTTTTATACTGGAAAGAAGCATAAAATAGGTGAAACTCATGATGGTGCAGCAGATATGGATTGGATGGAACAGGAAAAAGAAAGAGGTATTACTATTACTTCTGCAGCCACTACTTGTTTTTGGAAAAACAATAAAGTTAATATTATCGATACTCCTGGTCACGTAGACTTTACGGTTGAAGTAGAGAGATCTCTAAGAGTATTAGACGGTGCAATTGCTGTATTTGATGGTGCCGCTGGCGTAGAGCCTCAGTCTGAGACTGTATGGCGTCAAGCTGATAAATATAATGTACCAAGACTTTGTTTCATAAATAAAATGGATAAATTAGGCGCTGATTTTAAGATGAGTATGGACTCTATTAAAGAACGTCTAAATCCTAAAGCCGTAGCTTTTCAATTACCAATTGGCGCTGAAAATGATTTAATTGGTGTAATTGATTTATTAGAAAGAAAAGCTTTAAAATTTAGTGGTAATTTAGGTGAAAATATTGAAGGAATTGATATCCCAGATGACTTAAAAGATGAGGTAGAAGCGTTGAGATCAGAAATGATCGAGAAAATTGTAGAATGTGATGAAGACATCATGGAAAAATATTTAAATGGTGAAGAGCCTAGTATTGTAGAATTAAAGAAGGCTACTCGAAAAGGAGTTATTGCTAATTTAATTTATCCAGTATTTGCTGGAACTGCTTTGCAAAATATTGGAGTACAGCCAGCTTTAGATGCAATTGTAGATTATTTACCTTCTCCTTTAGATGTAGATGACATTGTTGGACATAATCCTAAAAATGATGAAGAAGAGATAATAGTGACAGCGAAAGACGATGCTGCTTTTTCTGCTCTAGCCTTTAAAGTTGCTACTGATCCTTTTGTAGGTAAGCTATGTTTCGTTAGGGTGTATAGTGGAGTTCTAGAAGCTGGTAGTTATATTATGAACTCGTCTACCGGAAAAAAAGAAAGAATCGGAAGATTGGTTAGAATGCACGCTAATAACCGTGAAGAAATTAAGGAATTATATGCCGGTGATATTGCTGCAGTAGTTGGTTTAAAAGATACTACTACTGGTAATACTCTATGTTCTGAAGATAAGCCAGTATTATTAGAGTCAATTACTTTTCCAGAACCAGTTATTAAAATTGCTGTAGAACCTAAGACTAAAGCGGATCAAGAAAAGATGGGCGTTGCTTTGCAAAAATTAGCAGAGGAAGATCCAACTTTCAGAGTAGAAACCGATGAAGAAACTAATCAGACTTTAATTTCAGGTATGGGAGAACTTCATTTAGATGTGATTATCGATCGTATGAAAAGAGAGTTTAAAGTAGAGGCTAATATCGGACAACCTCAAGTGTCATATCGTGAAACTATTCGTCAAACTGCTGAAGCTCAACATAAGTATGCTAAGCAATCTGGTGGTCGTGGTCAGTATGGCCATTGCTATTTGAGAGTTGAGCCAAAAGAAGAAGGTGGTGATTTCGAATTTGTTGATGAGATTAAAGGTGGTTCAATCCCTAGAGAATTTATTCCAGCCATTGAGAAGGGTGTTAAAGAAGCTATGAATAACGGTATTATTGCTAACTATCCAATGGTAGACTTAAAAGTAGCAGTTTATGATGGTTCTTATCATGAAGTAGACTCTTCTGAACTAGCTTTCAAAATGGCAGCTATCTTTGCTTTCAAAGAAGCTTGTCAAAAAGCTAAGCCAGTATTATTAGAACCGGTTATGAGCGTAGAAGTAGTAACACCAGAAGATTATATGGGTAATATTATTGGAGATTTGAATGCTAAGAGAGGCCAGATTGGAGAAATGACTGACAGAGCAAACGTTAAGGTGGTTTCAGCCAAAGTGCCTCTAGCAGAAATGTTTGGTTACGCTACTGATTTAAGATCTATGAGTCAGGGAAGAGCTAACTACACTATGGAGTTTTTACATTATGCTGAAGTACCTAGAAATATTTTAGAAAAAATTCAAGAAAAAAATAGTTAAATTTATGGATAATAATTTATTCAAATTGTTAAAATCAGTTAATAAATCGGGAGATCGGTTAGTAATTTATAATCCAGAAAATCCTAATAATTCTTGGGTGGCTATTTCTCTAGAAGAATATGAAAAGTTGACCAAAGGGCCAGCTTTTACAGAAAAATTAGAAGTAGCAGAGCAGTTGACAGAAGTAAATTTAGCTGATAAAATAAATCACGAAAACTCCTTAGAAGAGGAGTCTTCTAAGAACTCTGAAAATGTCTATTCTGACCCTGATATTCCAACCTCTGTACATGAGGTTTTAAGGAATAATCATGGTTGGCAAATTCCTAAAGACGTAAAGAGTTCAGCTAGTGAAATCATTGAGTAATTTAAATAATAAATATAATAAGTCGCGACTGGGTGTCTCTTAAGACAGATAACCTTAAAAAGTTTCAATGAGTTTTTGAGGGTCGTGAATATAATTAACATGGCAGAAAAATTCGAACGTAACAAGCCGCATGTTAATGTAGGTACTATTGGTCACGTTGATCATGGTAAAACTACTTTGACTGCAGCCCTACTGAAGACTTTGGCCTCTAAAGGCCTAAGCGCTTCAAGTAAAGACGTAGATCAAATTGATGCCGCTCCAGAGGAAAAAGCTCGTGGTATTACCATAGCTACTGCTCACGTTGAGTATGAATCTGAAGCTCGTCATTATGCTCACGTAGATTGTCCTGGTCACGCAGATTATGTTAAAAACATGATCACAGGTGCTGCTCAGATGGATGGTGCTATTTTAGTAGTATCAGCTACTGATGGTCCTATGCCCCAGACTCGTGAACACATTTTATTAGCTCGTCAGGTTGGTGTACCTAAGATCGTTGTTTTCTTAAACAAATGCGACATGGTAGAAGACCAAGAACTTATTGACTTAGTAGAAGAAGAAGTTCGTGATTTATTAAAGAAATATGAATTTCCTGGAGATGAAACTCCAATTATTCGTGGTAGTGCTTTGAAAGCTCTAGAAGCTCCAGATAGTGATGCCGGTCAATCAATCATGGATTTAGTAAAAGCTTTAGATGACTATATTCCTACACCTGAAAGAGCTGTCAATTTAGATTTTTTAATGCCAATTGAAGATATTTTTTCAATTGAAGGCCGTGGTACTGTAGTAACTGGTCGTATTGAAAGAGGTACTATTAAGATTGGTGAGGAAATTGAATTAGTCGGTTTAATGGAAACTAAAAAAACTACGGTTATTGGTATAGAGATGTTTAATAAACAGTTAGACGAAGGTTTAGCCGGTGATAATGCTGGTGTCCTTTTAAGAGGTACCAAGAAAGATGAAGTAGAGAGAGGCCAAGTTCTAGCTAAACCAGGAACTGTTACTCCACATACTGAATTTGAAACTGAAGTATATGTTCTAAGCAAAGAAGAAGGTGGTCGTCATAAACCATTCTTCAAAGGTTATAAACCACAGTTCTATATCCGTACTACGGATGTAACTGGTGAAGTTATTTTACCAGAAGGTACTGAAATGGTTATGCCTGGAGATACAGTTAACTTAGGTGTTAAGTTGATTTCTCCTATTGCTTTAGAAGAAAAACAGAGATTTGCGATTAGAGAAGGTGGACGTACTGTAGGTGCTGGTGTAGTTACAAAAATTACCAAATAGATACTTTAAGCCCTGATTATTAAATCAGGGCTTGTTAGTGCCTATTTAATAAATTAAAGATTATTCACATGGCAGAGAAAAAGGTAAAAGCTGAGAAAGCAACTGACAATCCAAGTAAGGCGAGTAGTAAGGATTTCAAACAAAGAATCCGTATTAAAATAAAGGCCTTTGATCATAAGATTATTGACCAATCTACACGCACCATCATGGAGGCTGTTCAAAGAAATGATGAGCAGATTTTTGGTCCTATCCCACTTCCAGTTGAGAAGAAAAGATATACCGTAAATCGTTCTACTTTTGTGCATAAAGATGCTCGTGATCAGTACGAAATGAGGATTCATAAACGCTTGATTGACATCGTTGAACCAACTCAGAAAACCATTGAAGACCTAAGTAATCTAAATTTGCCAGCAGGGGTTGACGTCGAGATAAAGATGCAGTAAAATAGGTTTATTACAATTAAATGTATTAATGACTATCTAGATAACTCTTAAGGAGAAAGTGTCTAAATAGAATTTGATTACATTGGAGGCAATTTTCAATAACAATCCGAACTAATATATAAACCCTGATAACAGGGAATTGTTCGCTGGTTCATTGAAAGCCAGTTTTTTATTTTTATATGAAGTTTATATTAGGAACCAAACAAAAAATGACACAAATTTGGCAGGGTGATAAGGTAATAGCCGTGACTCAGGTTAAGGCTGGTCCTTGCTCAGTTAGTGCTATAAAAACTAATGAAAGAGATGGTTATACTGCTGTGCAATTAGCTTTTGCTGATCGCAAGGAAAAGAATATTAAAAAACCACAATTAGTGCAATTTAAAAAATTAGGTATTAGACCTAGATATGTTAAAGAATTCAGAGTAGAGGTGCTACCAGAAAATTTGAAGCTAGGTGATAAAATTAATGTGAATACTTTTGCAGCGGGAGATCCTGTTCAAGCGACCGGGACTTCTAAAGGTAAAGGTTTTCAAGGTGTAGTAAAGAGACATGGTTTTGCTGGTGCTCCAGCTAGTCATGGTACAAAAGATCAATTACGTATGCCTGGATCAATTGGTGCTACTGGACCAGCTCACGTATTTAAAGGAATGCGTATGCCCGGTAGAATGGGTAACGACAGAGTTACTACTATTGGTTTAGAGATCATTGAAGTAGATGAAGTTAATAATATTTTATTTGTTAAAGGCTCTGTTCCTGGAGCAACTAACGGTTTAGTTATGATTCAAGGTGAAGGTGAATTAAAGATTACTGAAGAAAAACTAAAAGCTGAAGAAAAAACTGTAGAGGTTAAAACAGAAGAAAAACCTGAAGAAAAACCAGCAAAAGAAGCAAAAGAAGCAAAAGAAGGAGTTAAAGAAACAAAAGTTAAAGAAACAAAAGTAGAAGAACCAAAAAAAGAAGAAAATAAAGAAGCAGATAAGAAATAATACATATGTCTATTAAAGTTAATCTATACAATCAGAACGCTGAATCAATTGGAGAGTTGTCTTTGAAAGATAAGGTTTTTAAAGTAGAAGCTAATAATGATTTATTACATCAGGCTGTGGTGGCTCAACAAGCTAACCAGAGACAAGTTTTAGCTCATACTAAAGATCGTAGTGAAGTAAGAGGTGGTGGTAAGAAACCTTGGAAACAAAAAGGTACTGGTCGTGCTAGAGCGGGTTCATCACGTTCTCCTATTTGGATTGGTGGTGGTGTTACTTTCGGACCAACTAAGGATAGAAACTTTTCTCAAAAGATTAATTTAAAAATGAAAAGAAAAGCAATCCTAATGGCTTTATCAGATAAAGTTGAGAATAAGGCTATGGCAGTATTAGATAAGTTGGAAGTTAAAGAGTTTAAGACTAAAGATATTGATAAAGCAGTGGCTAGTTTTGAAAAGAAAGTATTTAAAAATGAAACTAAACGTAGTGTATTAATAATTACTGATCAAAAAGATGAGAAATTAAAATACTCTACTAGAAATCTAGTTGGTGTAGAAATTCTTAATGTTAATAATATAAATATTGTAGATCTGTTGAAATATAAGTATTTATTGGTTGTTGAACCAGTAATCAAAGCTTTAGAAAAGAGATATAATAAATAATATGGCAATATTTTCCAAAAAAAAGAAAACCGATGAAAAGAAAGAAAAACAGCTAGAAGATAAGAAGGTAGTAGAAAAAAAGGTTATTGAAAAAAAAGTAGAAAAGAAAGCAGAGGAGAAAGTTGAAGAAAAAACTGAAAAAAGCATGAAAGATCTTTATGCTGAATCTGAAACTAAGGCTAAGAAAGTTACTGGAAAGAAAGCAGAAAGAATAATTACGGGTAATGCTTATAGAGTGTTAGTAAAACCTTTGGTAACTGAAAAAGCTGCTAATTTAGGAGCTCAGAACCAGTATGTGTTTGTAGTAGAAAAATCTGCCAATAAAGTAGAAATTGCTAAGGCTATATTTCAAGTTTATGGAGTTAAGCCAATTAGTGTTAATGTTGTAAATAACCGTGGTAAAGTGGTTAGACGTGGTAGACAAACAGGTAGACGTAAAAATTGGAAGAAAGCAATTATTACTTTACCAAAAGATAAGAGTATTAATATTTATGAAGGTGTATAATTAAAGCTATGGGAATAAAGAAAGTAAAACCAACAACCCCGGGGCGCAGAGGCGCGACTTTTGATGATTTTTCTGATATCACTAAATTTAAACCAGAAAAAAGACTAGTGGTTATTAAGAAAAAACGTGGGGGTAGAAATAATACTGGAAAAATTACTATTCGTCACAGAGGTGGCGGAGCGAAACGTTATGTTCGTATAGTTGATTATAAGAGAGATAAGTTTGATATTCCAGCCATAGTTAAGTCTATTGAATATGATCCAAATCGTGGGGCTCGTATTGCTTTATTGTCTTATGCTGATGGTGCAAAAAGATATATTATTACTCCAGTAAAATTAGAAGTTGGAGACACTGTAATAAGTAGTAAGAGTAAAATTGAAATTAAAACTGGTAATGCTATGCCAGTAGAGTATATTCCAGCTGGTATTGCTATTTCTTGTGTTGAGCTAGAAGCCGGTAAAGGAGCTCAAATTGCTCGTGGTGCTGGTAACTTAGTAACTGTGATGGGTGTAGAAGGAAAGTTTGCTCAGTTAAAAATGCCTTCAGGTGAAATCAGATTAGTAAAGAAAGAATGTTTATGTACTGTTGGCCAATCTAGTAATCCAGATAAAAGACATATCAAATTAGGTTCAGCCGGTAGGAAAAGAAGATTAGGTATTAAGCCGACTGTTAGAGGTAGCGCTATGAATCCGGTTGATCATCCCCATGGTGGTGGTGAAGGTAACCAATCTATTGGTATGAAACATCCTAAAACTAAATGGGGTAAACCAGCCTTAGGCGTAAAGACCAGAAAGAAGAATAAAGCTAGTAATAAACATATTATCCGTAGAAGGAAGAAAGGACGCCGTTAATATATTAACTAAGATTTTTAAATACTATGTCTAGAAGTTTAAAAAAAGGACCTTACATTAACGAAAGAATCCTGAAAAAGATAAAAGCCTTGAAACCAGGGGATAAGACTATTATTCAGGTGTGGGACAGAGCTTGTTCTATCACCCCAGAAATGGTTGGTTTTACTATCGGCGTGCATAATGGTAGACAACATACTCCAGTTTATATAGTAGAGAATATGGTTGGTCATCGTTTAGGAGAATTTTCTCCAACTAAGAAATTTGTAGCTCATGGCGGTAGAATGGCCAAGGCTCAATCTCAAAGTAAATAATCTAGATATTTAATTATATGGAAGTAAAAGCTAGCTTAAAACATTTAAGAACCTCTCCCAGAAAAACCAGATTAGTGGTGGATCTTATTCGTGGTTTAGAGGTTGACCAAGCTTTGAATCAATTGCGATTTATTAATAAAAGAGCAGCTGATCCAATTAGTAAATTACTATCTTCTGCAATTAGTAATGCAGAGAATAATTTTGAATTGGAGAAAGCTAATTTATTTGTTAAAGAAATCAGAGTTGATGAAGCATCAACTATAAAACGTTGGATGCCTAGAGCTCATGGTCGTGCTACTCCGTTAAGAAAGAGAGGCAGTCACATTTTGATTACTTTAGGAGAAATTAAAGATTCTGGCAAAAAGAAAGCTAAGGTTCAAGAAATTGAAAAACCATTAAAACTACAAGCTGATAATAAAGGAGAATCAGCTGAAAAGATTACAAAAAAAACTAAAAAAGAACAATCTGAAAGTGCTACTCAGGAAAAAGGTAAGGAAATTAATGATTCAAAACGTGATGGCAGAGGTGGTAGCAACAGAGGAGAAGGTAAAGGTTTTTCTTCTAAAGTTTTCCGTCGCAAGGCAGGTTAGTTAAATTTAAAAATACTATGGGTAAGAAAATCAATCCAAAAATTATAAGAATCGGTGTTATCAAGACTTGGCCTTCACTTTGGTTTAAGACTGGTGACGATTATATTAAAAGCGTTCAACAAGACGTTGGCGTTCGAAGATATATTTTGAAGCATTTTAAAGAAGCTGGAACCGATAAAGTAGAGATTAGCCGTAGTGCTAATAAGATTAACGTAGATATCCACACTGCTAAGCCAGGTTTAATTATTGGTAGAAAAGGTGATGGTATTGAAGCATTGAAGAAAACCCTACATAGTGAATTTTTAAAGAATTTCCGACCTAATGAAATCAAATTAAATGTAAAAGAAGTTTCTCGACCTAATTTGAGTGCTCAAATTGTATTACAGTCTATGACTTTAGATATTGAAAAAAGAATGCCTTTCCGTAGAGTAATGAAACAAGCTATTAGCAGAGTAGAAAGAGCCGGTGCCCTAGGAGTGAAGGTTAAAGTGGCTGGTCGTTTAAATGGAGCAGAGATTGCTAGAAGCGAAAAATTAGTTTCTGGCAAGGTTCCATTGCAGACTTTAAGAGCTGATATCGATTATGCTCGTGGTGTTGCTCGCACTACTTATGGTGCGATTGGTATCAAAGTTTGGATTTACCGTGGCGAAATATTTAATGATACAAATAAAGAAGCCAGAGGTGAAGTAGTAGGCGAAGTCCTAAAGTAATATTCCTTTATATGTTAATGCCAAAAAAAACAAAATTCAGAAAAGATCATAAACGTTATCATCGTGGTAAAGCCACTCGTATGAATAGTGTTAGTTTTGGTGAGTTTGGTTTGAAGAGTTTAGAAGGTTGTTGGATTAGTTCTAGACAGATTGAAGCTGCCAGGAAAGTGATTACTAAATATACTAGAAAAGATGGTAAAATGTGGATCAGAATCTTTCCAGATAAGCCTGTAACTAAAAAAGGCGGTGAAATGCCCATGGGTAAAGGTAAAGGTGCAGTAGATCATTACGTAGCGGTTATTAAACCAGGTACAGTAATGTTTGAGATTGCTGGTGTAAATGAAGAATTAGCTAAAAAAGTATTATTATTGGCTGCCTATAAATTGCCAGTAAAATGTAGATTTGTCATCAAATAATTTAAATACTATGGAAATTAAAGATTTGAAAACTAAAAGTGTAAATGATTTACAGCAGTTACTCGCTCAAGAAAGAGATAAATTGAGAGATTTACGTTTTAAAGATTCTAATAAGCAGTTGAAGAATATTAGAGAAATTAGAAATACTAAGAAGTTTATTGCTGGTATTTTAACTTTTCTTAACAAGGCTAAAGAAGAAAATAAATAATATTTCTATATGAAAAAACAAGAAGCTAAAATTAAAAAAGAAATTATCCGCAAAAAATTTGTTGGTGAGGTTATTAGTAATAAAAATGAAAAAACGGTTGTAGTTAAAGTGGATAGAGTTAAAATACATCCTAAGTATAAAAAAAGATATACTGTTAGTAAAAAATATAAAGTACACGATGAGAAAGAGCAGTTTAAAGTAGGTGATAAAGTTAATTTTGTAGAATGTCGCCCAATGAGTAAAGAAAAAAAATGGCGTGTGTTATATAGCTAAATTTTAAGATTATGATTCAAGTAGAAACAAAATTAAAAGTTACTGATAATTCTGGAGCCAAAAAAGTCCAGTGTATTAGAGTTTTGGGGGGATATCGTAAAAGATATGCTAGACCTGGAGATATAATTACAGTAGCCGTTAAAGAAGCTGTGCCACATTCTCCAATTAAAAAAGGCGATGTGTTAAGAGCAGTAGTTGTAAGAACCGCTAAGGAAATTAGACGCGATGACGGTAGTTATTTACGTTTTAACGATAATGCTTGTGTTATTATTGATAAAGAAAAAAAGGAACCTAAGGGTACACGTATTTTTGGACCAGTAGCCAGAGAAGTGAGAAGAGCTGGATTTTTCAAGGTTGCTTCTTTAGCTCCTGAAGTACTGTAATAATATTTAAGATTATGAAAATAAAACAAGGCGACAAAATAAAAATGTTAATTGGGAAAGATAAAGGTAAAACTGGTAAAGTTTTGCAAGTTATTCCAAAGGAGAATCGAGTTAGTATTGAAAATCTAAACTTGCTAGTTAAACATTTACGTCCACGTCGTGAAGGCGAAAAAGGCCAAAGAATTGAATTCCCAGGTTTAGTTAATATTTCTAATTTAGCTCTAGTTTGCCCTAAATGTGGGAAAACTACTAGAGTTAACTATAAAGTAGTAAAGACAGATTCTGGACAGAAGAAGTATCGCCAATGTAAAAAATGTCAAGAAACATTTGTTTAATTTTTGAATATATGAATAATTTGCAAACAAGATATAAAAAAGAGATCCTACCACAGTTAAAGGAGAAATTAGGTTTAAAGAATGATATGGTAGCGCCTAAATTAATTAAGGTATCTATTAATGTTGGATTTGGTCGTCACAATAAAGATAAAGCCTATATTGAAAGAGTAGAAAAAGTTTTAACTGCTGTTAGTGGCCAGAAAATTATTTTAACTAAAGCTAAGAAGTCTATTGCTGCTTTTAAAGTTAGAGAAGGTATGACTGTTGGTGCTATGGTAACTTTGCGCAAGCAGTATATGTATGATTTTGTAGAAAAATTAGTTTCAATAACTTTTCCAAGAGTTAGAGATTTTAGAGGTATCAGCGAGAAATCAGTTGATGCAGCTGGTAATCTAACAGTTGGATTTAAAGAACATACCGCTTTTCCAGAAATTGGAGGAGAAGATTCAGAAAATGTTTTTGGTTTAGAAATTAGTTTAGTTACTAATACTAAAGTTAGGGAGAAAGGCTTAGAGCTATTTAGGCTCATTGGCTTCCCATTTAAGAAATAGTATATGGCTAGAAAAGCATTAATTGCCAAGGCAAAGAGAAAACCAAAATTTTCTACTCGTAAAATTAACCGTTGCTGGCGTTGTGGTCGTGTTCACGGTTATTTGA
>Ga0307992_1000511_pt1 | contig 24666 bp, 18 predicted proteins | sample EllFjometagen133_FD_203162 | JGI IMG/M metagenome (GOLD analysis project Ga0307992, IMG submission 203162) | Marine microbial communities from Ellis Fjord, Antarctic Ocean - #133 | ecosystem: Environmental > Aquatic > Marine > Unclassified | place: Southern Ocean | collected 2014-10-08
TCTGTACCCTTGACATCAAGAAATGTCAAGGGATAAAGTCCTCGCCCGAGCCAAGCTCTAAAATATCCCGCCTCTGGCGGGATAAAAAAGCCGCCGCCGCGCCCGAAGGGCGTAAATTCTACTTTGCGCGAACCCGAGTTAGATTTTGGCTTTACTTTTTACTGTAATAGTATTAATATAATAGTCAAAACAAAGAACAAGAAACTTAAATATCACCTACTTCAATACTACTAATATAATAGTGAAATGTCAAATAAAAAAATAAATTCAATAGCTAAAAATATTAAAGCACAGAGAAAGAAGCTTGGCCTTTCTCAGGATAAATTATCTAAGCTTGCCGAGGTTGCATACAATACTATTGTTAAAATTGAATCAGGAGAAAATTCTAACCCTACAATTGAAACTCTAAGAAAAATTGCTGAGGCTTTAAAAGTTGGGGTTGATGATTTAATAAGGTAAAATTTATGGCAAAAACAATAAAAATATTTTTAGTTGATGGCGAACCAAACGGATTGAAAACCGCTGAATTAAGTAATTGGGTTGGTCAAGCAATAGTTATACCGAGAAATAAACTCAAAGACATTAAGCAACGACCCTATTGCAATAAACCAGCAGTGTATTTTCTTATTGGGAAGGAGAATGAAGAGGCATTACTATCTACGGTATATATTGGGGAAGCTGAGATTTTATGGAATAGATTAACTACTCATGACAGCTCAAAAGATTTTTGGCGTACCGCAATAGCTTTTATCAGTAAAGATAATAATTTAACAAAGGCCCATGTTAAATATCTTGAAAGCCGATGCATAGAAATAGCCTCGCAAGTAAAAAGATTTGATTTAGAGAATAGCGCAAGATCAGCTTTGCCATCACTCTCTGAGGCAGATATTGCTGAGATGGAAGAATTTTTAAGCAATTTAAAATTATTACTTACGGCTGTTGGATACCCAGTATTGCAAGAAGTTGCATCAAAGGAACAGGTTGGTAGCTCAGATCCATTGTTTACATGTAGAGGGAAAAAAGCTTTGGCAACGGGACGTATGACAAATGAAGGTTTTGTAGTGTATAAGGATTCAACGGCTACGACTCAATTATCGAATGCGGTTGCGGATAGAAATTTAAAAAATATTGATAAGTTAATTTCAAACGGTTATTTGAATAAAAAAGATGGAAATCTCTATGTTTTTATAAAGGACTATGTATTTAATAGTCCGAGTGCAGCTTCCGATATTATTTTAGGAAACTCAACAAGTGGTTGGAAAAAGTGGAAAACAAAGGGCGGAAAAACACTAGAGGAAATTTATAAAAAATAATCATGTCCAAAATAAAAGATATGCCAAAAATTAATCGTCCACGAGAAAAATTTCTCAAAAAAGGGCCTGATGCTCTTTCGAAAAGCGATCTTTTGGCTATTTTAATAGGTAGCGGAATTAAAGGAAAGAATGTCCAAAAACTATCTCAGCAAATCATAAATAGATTCGGGAAAAACTTTCTCAGTATAAACGTTAATGATTTGTTGGGTATTTCTGGAATTGGCGAAGCGAAAGCATTGCAAATTGTCTCGGCAATTTCTTTAGTAAAAAGATTTTATGACGAAAACACGGCAACTGATTTAATTATTAAAAATTCACAAGATGTATTGACCCTCACATATGATTTGCAAGATAAGAAAAAAGAATATTTGGTTTGTTTGTATTTAAATGCTCGGAATGCTTTAATAAAAAAAGAAACAATTAGCGTTGGGCTGCTAGATAAAAGCTTATTGCATCCCAGGGAAATTTTTCATCCTGCTATTGAGTTGAATTCTGCCAGTGTGATACTTGTTCATAATCACCCCTCAGGGAATCCTCAGCCAAGTGAAAAAGACAATCTAGTTATAGAAAAAATTGTTCAAGCTGGCGAAATAATGGGTATTTCTGTTTTAGATTTTATAATTGTTTCAAAAAATGGTAATTATAGTTTTAGTGAAACGTTAAGAAATCCTGTGGCAGACATTAGCTATGTTGCGGATGGTGTCCAACTGACAATGTTTGACTTATTGGAGGTTAAAAAACCAACTTATGAGATAAACGCAGAAAAGGTAAAAGAAAATTATTTTTACATCCCCCAGACAAAAAAGAATCATATTCAATTGCATAACCGCAGATATATTGGGAGTAAACATAAACTAATAGAATGGATTTTTTCAATTATAGAAAAAGAATGTAATGGAAGTTCTTTTGCAGATATTTTTGCAGGAACAGGAATTGTATCAGCGGTAGCTGCTAAGCACTTTAAAAAAATTATAGTAAATGATTTTCTTTTTTCAAACTACGCAATATACCAAGCATTCTTAGGAAGTGGAGAATGGGATAAAAGCAAGATAGACGATATCATTCGAAACTATAATAATATTGCAGGTGAGGATCTAGAGGACAATTATTTCTCAAATAATTTTGGGGGGAAATATTTCAGCCAGAACTCAGCAAAGGTTATTGGTTTTATTAGAGAAAATGTTGAAGAAAATAAAAATAAACTTACAAACAGAGAATATTACATGCTTATCGCTTCTTTGTTATATACCTCTGATAAAATTGCGAATACTGTTGGGCATTACGATGCTTATTTTAAAAAAGCAGTAGTAATAGACGATTTTTTTATGAAGCCGATTGATCCAGTGAGTATTAGTGATGTGTCTATTTTTAGAGAGGATACAAATATATTGGCAAAAAAAATAAGCGCAGATATAGTATATATTGACCCACCATATAATTCTAGGCAATATAGTAGATTTTATCATGTTCTGGAAACGCTTACTAAATGGGATAAGCCTAATTTACATGGTGTGGCTTTAAAGCCAGAGCCTGAAAATATGAGTGATTATTGCAGAGAAAAAGCTAAACGTAGATTTGCTGAGCTTATAAAAGATGTGAAGGCTCGTTATTTAGTTGTTTCATATAATAATACATACGAATCGAAAAGTAATTCTTCGAGAAATAAGATCACGCTTCACGAAATCGAAAAGATATTAAGAGCAAAAGGACAAACCAGGATTTTTGAAAAAAAACATAAGCATTTTAACGCTGGCAATACTAATTTTAATAATCATAAAGAGTATTTGTTTGTAACTAGGGGTAAAAATGAGTAATAAATTTCAGAGATCACCATTGTTTTATGTTGGGGATAAATATAAATTAATGAACCAGATAAATAAATTATTCCCGAAAAAAATAGATAATTTTTATGAGCCTTTTGTTGGTGGCGGTACAGTGTTTTTAAATGTCAAGGCAAACGAGTATCATCTAAATGATATTGATAAAAACCTTGTTAACATACAGTGTTTTTTGATTAAAAATTCCGCAAACCCAAAAAAGTTTTTCAAAGCCTCGGAAAAAATAATTTACGAATATAATTTGTCTAGATCTTATAAGGAGGATATAATTCCCCCGTTATTAAAAAAGAAATGGAAAAAAACTTATTTTGCTCGATTTAATAAAGAGGGCTACGAGCGCTTGCGAGTATCTGTTAATGAAAATAAAAAAAACGATCCCTTGATTCTCTATCTTTTGCTTATTTATGGATTTAATAGAATGCTTAGATTTAACGGGGGAGGTAAGTTTAATCTTCCTGTAGGCAATGTGGATTTTAATAAGAATGTTGTAGGGGCATTACATGGTTACTTTAATTTTGTGAAAAACAAGAGAATAAAATTCACCGCGAAAGATTTTCGCAAGTTTTTTTCTGGTAATAATTATTCGAAAGATGATTTTGTTTATTTGGACCCCCCATACTTAATAGCTGCAAGCGAATACAATAAATTTTGGGACAAAGATTCAGAAATAGACTTATTAAAATTGATTGACGAACTAGACAAAAAAAATATTAATTTCGCCTTGTCCAATGTAACTCATTACAATGGGAGTAGAAATGATTTATTGATTAAGTGGATGAAAAAATATAAGGCATATAAAATCAAAAGTAATTACATTAGCTACCATAATAATAGAAAAAAGAAAATAAAAGAAGTGCTAGTTACCAACTATTAAAATTATGAAGCCAAAAATCAAAAGAAAACCCACATGCAAACAAATGGCATTTGAAACTGCCGTAAGAAACCCCGAAAGGTATAGGGGTATTTTGTTAGCTTTAAAAGATTTTGAGAGCCGAGTTTTAAACGATGAAAACCTACTAAACATTGTTTCATATTTGTATTTAATAGGTGAAGTTGCTAGTGATAAAATTCAAATCACAAAAACAACAAAAATAGATGATATAGCTCCACAAGTCGAAGAGATAAATAGCACTCGTAGAGCTGATGGTGGGTTCCCTAGTGGGTTCCAATCGCGTTTTTGGACATACATGAGGACTCTTTCAGAGTTAGGGTTTGTATATGCTCAATACGGAGAAAAATTAGAGTTTTCTGATATTGCAAGGTTACTCATTAAAGGGGAAATTGATGAGCAGGAGGCGTTTTCTATTCAAGCAATGAAATATAATAGAAAATCACCGTATAGAAATGTAACTAATGATTTTAATTTTTTTCGCTTTATCCTCGAAATTCTTTTGAGGCTACGAAAGAAAAATAAATCCTTAAGCTATGAACAATTTGTAGTTGCCATGTTTAGCCCAAGTGGCAAAGTGGATGAATTTCTGTCAATTATCGAGAAGAATAAATTTAAAAACTATGAGAGTGTTTATAAATTTGCAAAGAAACACTTTGGGGCAACAACAAAGTTTAAAACTGTTACACAAGATTATCCTGATGTTGTCCGTAGATTGTTTATAATTTCGGGATTTATAACGATTCGGTACTCTAGTAAGAAGATGATTCAAATAAATGAAAATAAATCATGCTACATACAAGATTTACTGAGGGTAGAGTTTCTGCTTTCTAACGAAGAAAAGAAAATAGCACGGAAGTATTTTAGCAAGCTAAATCTAAAGACCAAAGAATTACTTATAATAATTAAAAAACATAGAAAAGCTGACAAAATCGATGGGACATTATATGCTAATAAGATTTTTGATATTATTACAACATACAAAATTAATGAAAATATAATACTTGAAAGCATCATGAAAATTGGAACAAGAAAAACGGTTATAGAAGAATTTAAAGAAATTCCAGACCCGTTAAAATTAGAGTTCTATATTTCAATATTAGTTGCCTTGAAATACGGAAAAGAATTCGCGATTCGTCCAAATTATAAAGCAGATCATATAGGAAAACCTTACTCCCACGCTTCGGGGAATATGGGGGATCTTGAGGTTTATTCGTCGAAAATTTACTGGTTAATTGAAGTTACATTAATTCGCAATAAAACCCAACAATTAAATCACGAAACAACCGCTGTAATACGTCACTTATCTTCAAATGCTGAATTTAAAAAGCATTTAATTAAGTATCTATCTTTTATTGCTCCTATTGTGCATGATGATACTAAAGAGTTTTATGATATTTCTATCGTTAAAAATCAAAAGAAAGGCTATGCGATAAGCCTAAAACCATATTCAATTATGGATTTTGTAAAAGTAACATTAGTAAAAGACAATTTTAATGATATGGAAGCATATACTAAAAAGATAATGACTGATTTCAGGGCGCAATTATCATAGGAGCAAGGGAAAATATAAGATGGATGTTGAGGTGTGCCGTGTTAGCTATTCTCGCCTTTCTTCTCTTAGAACGAATGACACGAAGGTGGAAGGCTCTCTGCTTTAAAATGGAGGGATTCAGTAGGACTGTCCGATAGAGCTAAAAGCTTTTGAAAGACACCGTTATTCGTGGTATAAATATGTCTATACTAAATGAGTCAATCTCTTTTTTTAATTTTGTAACTATTTTGTTTAAAGGTACTTTTAATACAGGAGTATTTTCCTAATGAAGGTAAGTGGGATAAAGATTGTAGAAGTTAGAATTCGAAATTTTAGATCTCTTAAATCTGTGGATGTAGAAATCGACACTCTAACTATTTTTGTAGGGGCCAATAATTCAGGAAAGACAAGTTGTCTTGAAGCCTTGATGTTTGCAATGGGCTATGGGGCTAAACCTATAACGGATGATGATATTTACGTTGGCCCTGGCGAGACCTCTCCTCCAGCATCACGGTCAATTGTGATCGATGTTTTGATTAAGCCTGTAGATGATTCGAGAAAAGTTATTGATGCATTTCCAAGTGGAAGTTATTGGTTAACATTATGGGGGAATGGAACATCTCAAGATGAAAATGACGATGAGTTTATGGCATTTCGAACAAATTATTTTTGGAGTGACCAAAAGACATCATATCAAGTAGAGCGAAAGTTTTTAAGGGATTGGAGAGAGGACTCATCAAAACTTCATGAATCTATGACAATTGATGAAGCGGGTTTGATGAGTATGAAAATGATAGAGCCAATGGCTTTGTACTTTATGGATGCCAAACGCGATATTGATGAGGATCTGAAAAAACAAAGTTCTTTTTGGAGAAAAATGACTCGGGATTTAATTATTGAACCCGCTGAAAGAGCGGAGTTGGAGAAAGTGCTCACAGATTTAAATTTAGAAATGGTAGAGAAGAGTGAGGTTTTGAAACACATAAAAACACATATTGATGAATTAAAGTATTTTATTTCTACTGATACTGATGGCGTCAATATCGCGCCTGTGCCAAGAACATTAAGAGACATTGCAAAAGGAATAGATATTAATTTTACAACTAAGGGTGCCCAAACTTTTCCGCTGTCTAGACATGGGATGGGAACGAGAAGTCTTGCGGCAATTTTAGTGTTTCGAGCGTATATGACTTGGAAAATAAAACAAATTGGTAGCGATGATATGCATTCAATGTTAGCGCTCGAAGAACCTGAAAGTCATTTGCACCCTCAAGCTCAGAGGGCGTTAATTGATGATATGGAAAAAATTCCAGGTCAAGTTATGATAAGTACGCATTCCCCATATATTTCAAGTAAGACCTCAATAGAACATATCAGGTGCTTCTTCAAGGATGGGGCAGAGTCTTTTGTGTCATCAATACCTTCTGATGAATTGAACCCCAAGGAGATGGAGCAACTTAATAGAAGAATTTTGAATACTCGTGGCGATATGCTTTTCGCTCGAGCATTGGTCTTCTTTGAAGGCGAGACTGAGGAATTTGCTTTACCTATATTTGCAGAGGCTTATTTTGGTAAAAACGTGAATCATTTTGGTTTAAGTTTTGTGCCAGTTGATGGTGATAATTATAAGCCTTTTATTCTTATGGCACATCATTTTAGAATACCTTGGTTTATTTTTTCGGATGGCGAAAAGCTAACAGTTGAAAGACTTGAAAAGTCAATTAGAAAAATAGAACTAACAGATGTTTTTAAACAGAAAAATATTATAATATTGCCAGGCGGGCATACTTTTGAATCATACTGTGTTTCAGAGGGACACTGTAATGCTATAAAAGAAATGCTTAATGAATATCATCAAAGCAAAGATTTTCTTTCTGATTACATTGATCAGTTTCATGGCGAAAAAGGTAAGAAGGGGAAACCTAGAGATTACAAATCAAAAGGAGGTCCGGAGAGGGCCTTGACTGATAGTTTATCTTCAAACAAAGTTGGCTATGCTCGGCCCCTTGCGCGTTATATTTTAAACTCTAGAAAAGAAAGAAAAATACCAGTACCCATTGAACATTTATTAGAGATGGTTTCAGAAAAAATTAAATTTTCAGAAAAGATAAAGCCTGTTAGAAAGGTTAAGGTTGCGAAGAAATGAGTCAAATAAATCTAACCGACATACAGAAAAGTGTTGTTGATTATCAGGGTGGACCTCTATTAGTTGTAGCTGGACCTGGCTCGGGTAAGACAAGAGTGTTAACAGAACGCATAAGAAAAATTCTTAATGAGAAGACAGAGAATTTTAGAATATTAGGTCTTACATTTACAAATAAAGCTGCAAATGAAATGAAGGATAGACTTAAAGATATTGAAAATATATCTGACAAAGCTTTTATAGGTACGTTGCATAGTTTTTGCATGGAGGTTCTTTCGCAGCGAGGTAAGTCGGTTGGCATAGAAGGTATGCCACAAATTTTCAATACTTATCAAGACAGAAAAGAAGTTCTGATTCAGGGCATACAAGAAGACCCTGATCTTCTTCATGAACTTAAAATTCAAGGTGCTAAAAAGGAACAAAACGAAAAAATTGGACATTGGATGCGCCAAATTATAGTATACAAAAGTCAACTAATGATGCCTTCAGATGTTGCAGATGAATATGACAGAAAAGCCTATGAAGGCTACATGGCTGGGCTAAGGGCTTCTAATGCCGTTGACTACGATGATTTATTGCTTCTAACATATAGATTATTTTTTGAAAGACCAAAGATAGCATCTTTTTTTAGAAGGTTATATCGTTATATTTGTATTGATGAGGCTCAAGATTTAAACCCAGCTCAGTATGGAGTTATTAAATCTTTATGCGGGGATGAGTTTAAAAATATAGTTATGGTTGGTGATCCCAAGCAATCTATCTATGGTTTTAATACTGCTGATCCAGAGTTGATGAATCAGTTTAGGGAGGATTTTAGCGCAAAATATATAGAGCTGAACGAAAATTTTAGGTCGTCAAAACAGGTTGTAAATGCTGTAAAGGCTCTTGATAAAAACTACGAAGTAGAAGGGTTGCTTCCTATAAACGGTGAAGTGGATTTGATTATAGGTAAGGATGAAGACGAGGAAGTAAGCAATGTTATAAGCAAATTAAAAGAATTGTTGAAAAATGGGCATCCTGATGTTGAAGGAGAGATTGTATTGGAAAGATGTGCTGTTTTGGCGCGAACAAGATATGTGCTTTTAAAGTTAGAAGAAGAACTTGTTATTCGAAAAATTCCTCACTACAAGCAAATTTCGACCACCTATGAAATAGAATCAGTGCTGATGAAACAATATATGACATCTCTGAGGTTATTAGTTAATCCGAAAGATAGACTTCATTATGATTTACTAAAAAAAGAACTAAATCTGGATGATAGTAGTATTAAAAATCCGAAGGCTAAATTAGTAGATGGGATAAGCGTGATTAAGTCCTTATTGATAAGGGCTGATGTAAAACACAAAGACAGTCTTATTAAAGCCTTGGAAGTATTAGAATTAAAAAAAGGCTTTTTACAATTAAGGGGGAGTTTTAAAATATTAGAAGAGTATGCAAGTCATTGTGATGAAGAAGAGAAAAGAGGTATTTGGGAAGACATAAAGGTTATATCAGGTGAATGGGATCGGTATATTCGAGGTCGTATAGGTGGGCAAGCAGATTTAGCGGTATTTTTGACACATTTAGCTCTCGGAACTATGCAGCAACAATTTCAAGAAGGACTAGCCTTATTAACAGTTCATTCTTCAAAAGGATTAGAATTTGATGTTGTATTTGTAATTGGAATGAATGAAGGTACCTTTCCAGATTACAGGGCGCAAACGAAGAAAGAGTTAGCCGAGGAAAAGCGAAATGCTTTTGTAGCCGCAAGTAGATCAAAAAGATTGCTATATTTTTCATATCCCGAAACACGGATGATGCCTTGGGGAAGTAGCAAGGCTCAAGGTCCTTCAAGATATTTGAAAAATATAGGTTTGATTCAGCAATAGCCTACCGGTTAAGCCTAAATCTAGAATAGCTCTTATAAGCCTATTTTCTATCACCGTCTAGTTGTGAAACAGGGGTTGGCTTATAAGTTTATCAACAGTTTGGAGATAAAAGCTAAGATTAAGACCTTCAAAAAGAGAAACTAAGGGGTCAGCCCTCCAAAGTACAAACTAATCGAAAACGTTGTTTAAAGTTTTAAAGTTGCTGAAGAAGCGTAACGGTACGTTCATAAAGTATCAAAAAACTAATCACAAGATACCGGGGTAGGGTTAAATTATTGACAAAACCCCCTCTTTACACTAACTTATACTTATCATGGCAAACAAAAAATTAGCCTCTGAAAAAGTTACCTATGAAATTGATCCTTACAACAGGCTAAAAGACAGCGAATATCGTTAAGAGGCTGTGTCACAATTAAAAAAACGCTTCAAGAATGAAAAAAACATAATGGTAAAAGATGTCTTTTTTCAAAAACGTTGCTTATAGCGTAAATATGCGCTTTACCTTTTTTGTGATACGAATTATGACACAGTCTGTAAGCGGTTAGCGTTTAGAACATTGACAATTCTAAAAATAGGATATTTATGGGCAAGAGACAGAATAACCCAAAAATCACCTACGAGATTGATCCGTATAACCGATTGATTATTAATCAATCCGGCAAAGAAAGCAAGCTTTCCAGGTTTAGGCAGGTTCTTGACGGCCGCTTCAAAACTGATGCAAATAATACAGTATCTTATTATGTAAAAGCTCCCACGCCTAAAGGCGCCGATATTCCGTATCAAGTTAAACTCCAGGGGAAATGGGCTTTAGATAAAGATCATAACTTGTGTCTTACGCTTAATAAGTGGGGCAGAGAAACCCTGGGCGATAAATTAACATTGCAGGCTGATATCATCGACACATCAAAAAATTCTATTGTATTTGCTCTTACCACTACTACAAAAGAAAATACTCAATCCATTTATGTCCTCAAACTCAAAGGAGCATGGCAGGCTGATAAAAATAATCGCCTTACATTCAGGGTTCAAAAAGAAAAAGGAAGCCATGATATCCTTACTTTTAGAGGCGCGTGGAAAATAAACAAACAGCATCAAATCATCTATCAGTATGAAAAAGCCCAGCTTATTCGCAAACGCAAAAGAATTCAGACACTGATCTTCCAAGGCTATTGGGAGATAAAAGGCAAAGGCCGAATATCTTATGTGCTTGACCAACAATCAGATTCTATTTTTGCTTTTAGAACCAGTGTAGGCATATTCAAGGACAAGTATATCAAATATGAGGTAGGTATAGGCGTTGCCCGAAAACCAAAACCAATAAAGCGGGTGCTTATTCTATTCGGTAAATGGAAGATTAAAAAAGGCGTAGGCCTAATATTTGAAGTAGAATACGCAAACAAAAAAATTCACGCTATTGTTTTTGGAGCAGAAGCTAAGCTAACCGCTAAAGATAGTATAAGCTTTAAGCTTAAGAACGAGCAAAATAAAGGCCTCAATGCTCAATTGCAGCTTTCCCGCAAGATACTAAAAGGAGATGGGTTGTCGTTTTTGCGTTTTCTGAAATCAAAAGGGGAAAGTGTTGTTACTATAGGAGCAGGTTTTAGATGGTGAAAATAGCTGTTGGCTCATGGCTGATAGCTGATAGTATTAAAACAAAAACTTTAGAAAAAGGAGATTTAGAAAAATGGGAAAATTAGGATGTGTTAAAGATAAGTTTAGCGGCAAGGATTATTTAATGCGGGCGTATTTGCCGATTATGAAACTACCTAAGAAAGTTGATTATACGCCTAAGTTATCGCCAGTAAGAGATCAGGGCGATGAAGGGACTTGTGTAAGCTTTGCCTCTGCAAGCGGAATGAAAGAATATCAAGAAATACTTGATTATGGAAAATCAATAAAGCTTTCTCCGCGGTTTATTTATAGCGAATGTAAGAAAATTGATGGAATGCCGGAAGCGGAAGGCACAACGCTTCGTGCGGCAATGCAGGTGTTAAACAAAAATGGAGTTTGTCAGGAAAAATTCTGGCCGTATCAATCATATCAAACAGACAAGGCCAAGAAAGGATTTTCTGCTAATGCTAAAAAATTCCGCATTAAGACTTATGCTCGTATCCTTAACCTGAATGAACTGCGCCTAAGCCTTGCTAATAAGGGGCCATGTGTTATTGGTGTTCAGGTGTTTGAAGGGATGATGAAGACGAAGACAGGTATTGTTTCAATGCCAAAGAAAAAAGAATATCCTTTGGGGGGCCATGCAATTTGTCCTGTAGGTTATGATGATAAAACGAAGCTGGTTAAATTTAAAAACTCCTGGTCGGAGAAATGGGGCAAAAAAGGCTATGGGTTTTTACCTTACGCTTATATCGAAAAATATATGATGGATGCTTGGAGCTCGGTTGACATTGAGGATCCTAACCCGCTGACTTTGGCAAGTGTGTTGAGCTACGCTCAAGCGGTTAGCGTATAGCGTTTAGCGAATAGGAAAATAATGAATTTTAAAGAGGAAAACATCAAAAAACATTCAGAATTGTTTTGTGTGACTGATGAGGTGCATGCATTAGCTGATGAGTTAATGTATGCTTTTAATTGCAAATCAAATACAGAAGATTTTCGGCCTAGTCAAATGCCGCTACATAAAACAGTTTTTCTATATCTATTCAATGCCGCGTTGAAACAATATGCTTCGATTAAAGTTCTTTGTTTAGAAGGGTATGGACAAAGTTCGTCTATAATATTGCGTTCTATGCTGGAAAACCTGATTTCTATCAAGTATATGATTTTTAGTGAGAATACTAGTTCTTTGGCCGAAAGATTTATAGGTTATAGATGGATAGATATGCGCAAAAGTTTAAATTATTGGCGTATGGAGGATAAAGTAAAGAATAAAGATCTTAGAGATAAAATCCTGTTGAAAGAAAAAGAAATTGAGCAAAAATGTAAAGATTTTAAAGAAAGATTTAATATTAAAAAAGGGCAGTTGAAAACTTGGTCAGGTTTAAGCATTGAAGAAATGGCCCAAAAAGCCGATATGTTGGCTGATTATAATTTGATGTATAGATTAAGTTGTAATTTTTCTCATTCAGGATTTCTGGGGGCTCAGCCCGGAGTAGATAAGGGGCTAAATCACACCTTATTTTCTTCAAAGCCGGCTTTTGACTTCATTATAGGTGTTTTGGAAAGTGCTATCCAATATCTTCATGAATTTCTAAGCACTTATAATCATATGTTTAAATTAGAAAAAGAGAGAGAACTGTCTGATTTTCACAAGAAAGCTATAAAGGTATTTGGAATGTCAAAATACAAGGAGAATGATGGGTAATATAATCTTTATTCACGGGATTAATCATCAAACAACAGGCTATAGCAACTGGCTGGTTCAGATTCTTTAAAATTAAAAGGTAGGTGAGAAATGGGGAAAACTGCAAAATTCGATTTTAATTCTAAGGCAAAAAGATATAATGCGAAAAATGCTTTGCTGTTAGCGGAAGCTTCACAACTAGCATATAAACCCATCCGAGAAGTGAAGGCTATAGTAAAAAGTAAATGGGGCTTCGAAGAATGCATCTTTTTGGACAAGGAAGATACCCAAGCTTATATTATCGCTAACACTGAAGTGATTATATTAGCCTTTAGAGGGACTCAATGTATTCAGGATTGGTTGACAGATGCAGACGTGCGGTTAACTAAGGATGCTTGGGGTCAAGTGCATAAAGGATTTTCAACAGCGTTAGATTCTGTTTGGCGCGAGATTGAAAAAATTGTATCTAAATATCAAAACAATGGCCAATCAATTTGGATTACAGGCCATAGCTTAGGGGCAGCACTGGCAGCGCTCGCGACTGCTAGGTTTTTGCAGAAAAACAGGGACATAAACGGACTGTATACTTTTGGCCAGCCTAGAGTAGGCAATGCTATATTTGCTAGAATCTTTAATTTAAGGTTTAAGCATAGAACTTATCGCTTTGTTAATAACGAGGACATTGTGACGCGAATACCTCCAACTGCGATGAAATATGAGCATATAGGATCGGTTTTTTATTTTGATACTTCAGGGAGACTTCATCGTGGGATAAAATGGTGGAGAATGTTCATGGACAGGTCTCTGAGCAAGATAGTGCGTGCATCTATTAGGTATGAAAAGCTAAACGAGCAATTTCCTAATGGTATTCATGATCATGAGATTGACCGATATATAAAAAGGATAAAAAAGAACAGTGCCTGACAGATAATTGGAGACTTATGAAAAATAAAAGCATACGGACGATTTTTCTAACAGCTTTTACAGTCATGTTTTTAACTGTAAAAGTTTTTTGTTATCCCGCAGATGTTCAAGACATCAGCGGATCGAAATATTTTCCCGCGGTAAAGGAAGCCATTGCCAATGCCGAAAAATCTATAAAAGCTGTAATGTTCCTTATGGAACTGCCGCAGAATAAAACCAATAATAAAGTACAGCAATTAGTAAATGAGTTGATTGTCGCGCATGAAAGAGGTGTAAAGGTCGAAGTTATTTTGGATCAGAACGTAGACTTTGTGAATCAGAGGCATGAAAGCGATTGGCTGGGGAAGGTGAGAAGTTTTCGCGCTTACAAACAGCTTAAAGAAGCCGGGGTAGCGGTGCATTATGATGAAATATCTACGTACACACATGCTAAGGCAATAGTGATTGACGAGAAGATAGTAATCTTGGGCAGTACAAACTGGACGCAAACATCATTACAAAGAAGTATAGAAACAGACGTTCTAATAAATTCAGAAGAAGCTGCTAGAAGCTATTTAGAATATTTTAAGACTATTCAAATTGATGAAAGTATTGAAAAATACATTGAATTTTTAAAACAGGGAATTTCTGTAAGCAATGATTTTATGCAATCAGCAAAGCTTGCTCCGCAAATGATGAAACAGCATGACGAACGGAGCCTTGATATATATTTATTTTTACTGAGACAGGCATCCTCCTACGCTACCTACTCCGTCAAGACTACGAAGGTCAAGAAAGCTTCGGAGGACAGGCACGAGTTAACACTTGATTATGATGTGATAGCGAAATATTTAGGTATAGACAAAAAAATGGATAAAATCGCTTATCGCAGGCAAATATCTAAGGTGTTAAAAAAGCTGGATAAGAAGTATAAATTGATAACTGCTGATCTGGCCTATGGAAAAGACGCAAGAATAACAATTCTCGGTAACAAAGAAGAAGGCGGGCTATTTCATTTGCCGAAAGATTATTTTACTTTCGGCTGGAACAAGCAAATATCTATGCGGGCGAAGTTCTGTTATTTAATCAACTTTGCGGAGGCGAATATAAGTGATACCCAACCGTATTGGTCAAAAAGCGTTAAAGAGATAACGAAGAAATATGGCAATATAAGCCGTGATGTCATTGCTAAGGGCATGGGGGAATTGAGGGTTAGAAAGCTTATAGAGGTTATGTATGATGACCTGACTGATAAGGATTATAGAAAACGAAGCCCGAAGATGTATAAAATCGTCAAATTATATGATGCTAAAAAATTAGACCTTGAACTGGCACGGGTAGCGGAGCAATATGGAGAAAAGGAATATAAACAGGCAAGAAAATACGCGGAGATAGTATTTGAAAAATACAATCCGCAGATAATAGAGGATATAATTTTAAAGACAAAACAATATGGCTCTAAGAAAGTCAAAGACGCGTTTGTGATAGTAGCCAAAAAGAATATAGACAATCCGAAAAGAAAATATAGTTACGTGGTCGGGATATTGGAGAATTGGGGGGCGAGATGAGGAGCTGCAAATATGCACATAATCAAGGAGGCAAAATCTTATGATGCAAATAATTGGAATTCTATTGGCTTTAAATAGCATAGTAATTGCATTCTGGTTGATAACTACAGGGCAGCAACAAAAAGGGAGTCTTTTACTTGTTTGCGCCTTGGCAGTATTTTTTGGAATCTTTTTAATTGTAAAAGACAGAATAATTGAAATCACTATCAAGGGGGTAGGGACTATTAAAACGGCTTCTGAAAAAGCGGTGTTAGATGCTAAACAAATTGAAGGAATTAAGGAGAGAATGGAATCCCAAAGCGTAATTGTAGAATTAGTGGCCAAAGAGGCAAAAGAAACTAAAGAATTATCTGAAGAACTTGCAAATAAAAATGAAATTGCTGGTAAAAAGTTAGAAGACATAGATAAAACAGTTCAAAAAGCCTCAGATACCTTAACAGAACTTGAAGCTATTTTAGAATTTACAGCGACAGTAACTGACGCACAGAATGATGATAGACAAGCGTTTGACAAACTAAAAGCCTGGGCAGAGGATAAAACTTATCAATTTTCACAGCGTGCACAGCGAGCGTGGAAGACTATATTAGATGAACACGCTAGCGGGATGTATGAAAGTGGTTTTAGTATACCATGGCGCAAAGGGATTGATCCATCAAAACTCACATTGCAAAATTTAAAGCAGAATTATGATAAGGAAGCAATTTATTTAAGGCCAGCCTTTATTGAATATATATGGAAACGAGAGGATTTTTCAAAAAAGGAAAGGATGCAATTTTTGATAGATGTTATAAAAAACGATCAAAGTCTGAAAGCAGTAGAATACGCAGGAAGATATTTTGCAATGGCAGCAGATTTAAAAATAAAACCATTGGCAGTGGAGCATTTTACTAAATGGTGGGATGAAAACAAGGATAAGATAGAAGAAAAACAATGAATCCCATAGATGTTTTTTAATAATGAGGCCGAATGCCCGGAATGCGGACAGATCATCAATAAAGAATAACAAATATTCATCAAGCAATACGAATCCGTGAAAACGGGCAAAAGTCTTTCGCCAAAGGCGAATGTCTTTTGGTGTTGCGGCTGTTCTGGCTTGCAGTAAGCAAGACAGAAGAGTGATGAATATATCCCAAGTGAATCGGCGAGCACTGCTGAAGGCGACTGATCTCGGGGAGACAGATGCCGAAAGCGTGCGAGCCATGTAAGATGAGGATGCCCTTGGCGGAGCGTGGGTAGGGTACATCATAGAGAGCCAAGGGAAGGACGAGCCCGAGACGAGATTCCTTATTAACGGCGGCGGCTTTTTTATCCCGCCAGAGGCGGGATATTTTAGAGCTTGGCTCGGGCGAGGACTTTATCCCTTGACATTTCTTGATGTCAAGGGTACAGACTCATCGTTGCTTGAATTACTCCCTAGGGAGCGGCCCAGCGAGCGAGGCAGTGAGCCGAAGCCCAAGCTGAGGCGAACGGTCGAATTTAATCCCCAAGTAGCCCCGCACTCGAGCGACAGCGAGTGGTGCGGGGCGGGGCAACATTATAAAAGGTTCGTACTTTATCTAATAAGCACCGCCATTTTAAACGTTGATCGCCTTCGGCGAGAAGCGAAAAGGGGGATTTCGTCGAAAAACTTAAACGGCGCTCTTTATAAAGCTGTCCTGGGTAAACCCAGGACATTAAAAGGAGGAACCAATCTTTTGAGGCCATTTGCATTTTGGCAAATATAAATGTCCTGATTCTAAATTTCCTAACAAAGAGGTTAAGATGCAGTATATCCTATATGCCCGAAAGTCCACAGATGATGAAGATAGACAGCTCTTGTCTATTGAAGCACAGCTAACCGAGCTCCGTGAATTTGCCCTAAAAGAGGGTTTATGTATCCATAAGGAGCTTATTGAAGCTAAGACCGCTAAGGATCCAGGCCGCCCATTATTCAACTCTATGCTTCAAGCTCTTGAAGCACAGGAAGCGGACGGAATTCTGGCCTGGCATCCAGACCGCTTAGCGCGTAATTCTGTTGACGGCGGTAAGATTATTTATTTACTCGATAAAGGTGTTATCAAAGATCTGAAATTTCCCACCTACCGCCTTGATAATAACGCGCAGGGCAAATTCATGCTTTCAATAATTTTTGGCCAAAGTAAATATTATATTGATGCTCTATCTGAGAATATTAAAAGAGGTATTCGCCAAAAATTACGCAACGGCATTTGGCCTCAACGGGCTCCACTCGGATATCTAAACGATAGAAAAACACGGACTATCGTTATGGATAAAGATAAGGCCCCTTATATCCGCAAGGCTTTTGAATTATATTCAACAAGTGAGTATTCTCTCTCCCGCTTGCGGGATACTATAAATGAATGTGGACTTACAGGCACAAAAAACGGGATTTTAAGTATCAGCAATTATCACTTCATGCTCAAAAATCCCATCTATTATGGATTGATTAAATTTAACGGTGAAGTTTACGAAGGAACACACGAACCAATTATTACCAAAAAACTTTTTGATAAATGCCAAAAGGTTATGGAGCAAAGAAGTAAACCTCACAAGAAGAAGCCTCATTATTTTATTTTTCGCGGCTTGATTCGTTGCGGTGAGTGCGGATGCATGATTACAGCTGAGCGCCAGAAAGGACACATTTATTACCGCTGTACTAAGCGTGTGAAGCAATGTTCTCAGAAGTATATCCGGCAAGAACAGCTATCCGCACAAATTCAATCCGCTATTCAAAAAGTTTCCATTAGTGATGATTGGGCAGATAACATAATCCGAGAACTGCAGAAAGATAAATCTCAGTTTACCCAATCATCAAAAACGCATCTCCAAAATCTTGAAGCGCAGATCAAGCAAATCGATAATAAGATCAGCCGTCTTATAGATATTTACCTTGAAGGACATCTTGCCCTTCAAGAATACCAGGCTAAGAAAGCGGAATTGATAGGACAAAAGAAAAACATTCAGGAGCAGATCAGAGATTTCTCCGAAGCGGGTAATAATTGGTTCGAACAAGCGCACTCATTCATAACCTCTTTGCGTCAGGCAAGATATGTGGCGGCGGACGGAAATTTAGACTCGCAGAAAGAATTTCTGCAAAAGATTGGTTCGAACTTTAAAATTAAAGAGCGCCGTTTAAGTTTTTCGACGAAATCCCCCTTTTCGCTTCTCGCCGAAGGCGATCAACGTTTAAAATGGCGGAGAGTGAAGGATTCAATCAAGCGGGTTCGAGCAAGTTGCTCTCCGACAACGACTTATGACACAACATCAATATTTAAAACTGGTTAAGTATTCTGGTTGTTTTCTGATTTTTTCTGATAGTTTCTGGTCTTTTTCACTCTGATGGTCACTATTTGGACACCAATTTTGAGGCTTCGATCAACTGTTTAAAACTCTGTGGCTTGTATTTGTCCCACTCTTCCTGCTTCACATATAACATTTTATATGCTATCTTCTTTTGCCGGGCGTTTGCGTCATCGCACCACTGAGCAAGCCGCTTAATCTTCAAGGGATCATCTAAGTCCTCACGTCCTTTTGTCTCAACGATATACACTGTCTTTTCATTAGTTTTGACAAAAAAGTCCGGATAATAATTCGCAATTGTTCCCTCGGCGTTCTTGTAGTCAATCTTAAAATGCACTTCGTAATAATTTTTTGCAAATGAAACAACTTCATCATCACTCAATCGTTCAAGAAAATCAGCAAACTCAAGCTCAAACTGGCTGTCCCCAACAATCCTGTTAAATACACTTTTCTTGGGTACTAAATACGCCCGGTCATTGACGACAAACGGACGACTACTACTAACCTTAACATAATTCTTGATTTCAGCATCACCAACATCCTTCACCGTTAAAGCATTTATTGCATTTTTAAAAGTTTGAATTATTGTCTTTACCGCTTCAATCTCTGAAAGGTTCCTCAAAATATTTTTATCATTAAGATCAACCGCTGTCTCAAATAGATGTGAATAAATAAATTCTTTAACTTTTCCAAATAAAATGTCGTAACATCCAAAAAGGCGAAGCTCTCGCATAATGCTTTGTGCAAAAAAACCAACAACGCTTTGATAATTCGGCTCAATATTGCTTTCCAGAATAGTCTTATGATGAATTTTTTCTTCAACTACGTGTCTGAACACAATTTCTCGTTGTTCCTGTTCGCTAAATGTTTTTACCTTCAACTTACTATGCTGAAAACCCGCTACATTTAAACTCGCTAAGTTTTTATATTCTCTCTGAATCCTCGGAGTTAGTATAGGCAATTCAATATCTAACTTCTTAATATCTTTTTTGGGGTTATCGTGGTCGACCTCAATAACCGTAGGTGTAACCGCCTTAGTAGTACTATCCATTTTTCGTTTCTCTAACTCAACGCCTTCTGCCTTAATTGACTCGACAAAATCCATGAACGCTGGCGTTCCAACAACACTTACATACTCTTCCACGTCTTCCCTGCCAAAAAACATTCGCCTCAAACCCCGACCAAGCGTTTGTTCAGGTAAAATATTTGATGCCGCTACATACGCCCTCAGCCCTACAATAGTAGTTACATTCTTAACGTCCCATCCCTCTTTGAGCATTAAAACTGAAACAATTACCTGAAAGGGGCTTTCCAAGCTATCTATCTCGTTAGCTTGTTTCCGTAAGCGGTCTAATTCGTCTTTTGCTTTGCCCGTCACCTTTTCCGATATGTCGCCGCTTTTATTCGTATGGATCGTCATGACCTTACCATTTAAAGCAGGATAATTCTTTTCTAAATATACTCGCACTTCATCGCAATTCTGAGTGTCATCCGTCATAATAAATAAAATAGCCTTCTTCCCTGTCGGTTCAAGCTCCTTAGACGTCTTTTTCCATTCTTCAATGCCAAGATTAATATAATCTTCGTATTTCTCGGTAAATATCGCACTCTGTTTTTCCTGTAACTTTGCCCTGCTTGCCTGATCAGGAAGCACGGGAGTCTTAACAATGCCTTGATGGATCGCCTCAACAAGAGGATAATCAGAAACCGTCTGCACGAAAATCGATCCATTATCATGTTTCGGCGTCGCCGTACAATCTATCTGTAAAGAAATCTGCTTACCTTTCTGCTTCAATCTATTATTTATATCTTGAATAGACTTAAACCATGCCATTTTGGGATCATGAATATGGTGAGCTTCATCATTCATGACCAGGATCTCATCAACTTCCCGTATGATCTTTCCCAAATCCACAAGGGACTCATTTGTTTTGGCAACAGGCTTTTTCCCTAAGAAATAATCCGTCAAATTCTCATCACTGAATGACGATTCTTTAACGTCACCTTCATAAACACGGTGAATATTTGTAAGAAAAATATTCCCGGTGGGTGAAATTGCAGTTAAATCATCTTGCAAATGCAATGTTATCTGGAAATCATCTTGCCAATTTCTTCCTTCATACCCGTTATCAGGTAAAACAGGATCTTGATAGAATATTTTCAACCCATCAAAATCGGCTTTGATCCGTTCAAGAACGATAATATTCGGTGTAATAAAAAGAAAATTGCGAGAAAGCTCTGATTCCGATTCATAAAGCTTGTGAAAATAAGACCAAGCAAGAAGCAAGCTCATTACCTTTGTTTTACCGCTCCCTGTCGCCATCTTAATAACCAGACGAAGCCAGTCCTCATCAAACATATTGGGGCTTACGCGCCCCAATGAGTCAAATGGCAAAAGGTCAAACTTATTTCTTGCTCCAGCAACATCATACAACCAGATAATAGTTTCAGCTGCCTCGCGCTGGGCAAAATAATATCGAAATGAAAACTCATTGCCATCAGCCCCAGAAGCAAGATGTTCTTCTTTGAACCACCAGCTTAAAAGAGCCTTTGATGTCGCACTTGCCCCATCGTAACCCTTTTCCCGCCAAGCCTTAACACGTTTCCTAAGCTCCGGCACAAAAGGTGGCAGCAGTTTCTCATAGCCTTGCTCACGCAACGCTTCATCAGCTGGAAACCAACGAACCTCTGGCTCTAAAATTGCAAACTTATCTTTAGGAAACTTTTTATGCAATGCCATTATGAAATATTGACCTCAATAACTCTTGTTGTATCATTGCCGAAAATATCAACCACTTTAACAGCAATCTTACGCCGTCCTTTGGAAATTTCTTTTTCAGCGGATTTAAGCTCAAGTTTTCTGTCTTTTTTTGTCCTAAACGATTGCCATTCATTTTCAAAAATATACCCGCCCGTCCATTCTTCTTTTTCTTCCTGAGTGTCAGGATCAACTGAGCGGATTATCTCTTTTCTACTTTCCATATCAAAATCAACTGCCCAATAATCCACCCAGTCCGTCCATTTCTTTGTCAAGACTTCCTTCTTTACAACCGATGTCTTTTTTTCTTTTGAAACCTTTATGACTTGTCCGTTTTCAATAACAATCTTGCTTGAGCCCTCTTTCAGAGAACCTTCTGTTTCTTCAACGCTGCCCTGGTTATAAAATACGCTGAAATCACATAGCTCCACGCTGACAGCTTTATTCTTTCCTCGTCCTTTTAAAATAGGTTTTATTTCAATATACGCGACATCATAAAATTTAACATGACCTTTTGCAACTGCTCTGCGATCAAATACTTCCCGGGGGATAATCTTAAACTGCACATCAACGCCCTGACAGCTAAGCTCGGCAAAATCAAGCCCCATCTCATAATCAAATCCGAGGACATCGATTTTCGTAATTCCTTTTCCCTGCGCTTCTTTTATCGCACCATCAACAAATGTGAATGATACGGGCGCATCTATAGGACCGACAGAAACAAGGCGGTCACGTTTTTTGCCGACAAATGAATTATAAGAATCAACAGCTTGTGCATTATAAGCTGAAAGAATTAATTCAATAAACTGTTTTTCTTTATTCTCTAGAATATGCTGCTTCTCCTGCTCACGAAGGTCAATATCAACATCCAAATAATGCTCACGCTCATACTTTCCAAGATTAAGAATTTCAAACGCTCTGAAATCCTTACCAGATTGTTTCATTTCACGCTGAACCTTAATAAGGCGTTTGCGAGAAGTGTGAATCGCAAACCTCCCGAGGTCTGAGCCGATCCACTTACGTCCTAACCTCTCAGCAACAGCTAATGTCGTACCGGAACCGCAAAAGAAATCAGCAACAAGCTCGCCTTCTCTTGAGGAAGCACTGATTATTTGTTCTAATAATTTCTCTGGTTTTTGCGTAGGATAAATAGTTCCCCCCTTAGCGCTTCCTTCTTGAATCCAAAGAGATGATTTAACTGAAGCTTGCACTGTATCTAAAAATTTTATATGACACCTCGAACTGGCTTCTCCGTTTTTTAACAAAATCTTTCCCTCTGTTAACAATTCGTCCATTTTTGCTTTATTATATCTCCATCCATTTTTTGGATTATATCCGTGCCATTCAAATTTTCTTGATGGCGTATATTTTGGTGCTGTAGTATTTTCTAATTTAAACAATCTGCCATTATTTCCGTTAAATTCTTGTGCCGATTTTACTTTACCGTCATCACACATTAAATATGAATATTCTTTTATTGCAGAATCGCTAGAAACCCCTTTATTGTCCAAATAAAAGTTGTCAGTTTTTGAATAAAGAAAAATAGTTTGATGTATTCTGCTATATTTTTTAGTCGTATTATTTTTCGGATCAGTATTCCTATAAATTATTTCATTTCGAAAATTATGTGTACCAAATATCTCATCCAGCACTAATTTGGTATACGGAGACACTCTTTCATCACAATGCACATAAATACTACCATCATCCGCTAAAAGTCCGTACATGAGTTTTAATCGTTCGTATATCATTGCGATAAAACTGTCCGCACCTTTGCCCCAAGTATCCCGATAGGCGACTTCTTCAATAACCGACGGTTTTTTGGTGAAAGACTCCTCCCCAATCTCAACATTCATAGAAAAATCTGCACCGACATCAAACGGTGGGTCTATATAGATAAGCTTCAAACCGCCTTGCTTTTCAATCTCTCGACGCATGGGACCGTTCTTGAGAGATGAAAGAATTAGTTTATTGTCCCCCCAGATGAGCTTATTCGTCCAACCTCGAATCTGCCTTCCTGAAGGATCATAAAAGTCGAAGGTAACCTGTTCCACCCCCTTCTTAATCCTTTCTGTTCTTGGCTCATCAATGTTTTCTATTGTCTGGAATGGCAGGATAAGATTGCATGATTCCTGCGTCTTTCCGTTCCACACAAGCTCAACTTCTCGATCATCATCAAAAAGAAGAAATCTAAATTTTTCGGGGAGAGATTTACCTGATTGGATATATTTTATTGCATCTCTTTTTTCATTATCTGAAAGGCGCATAGATAAACTCCTGATTTAGTCTTATAATCTTGTCTTGTTATTATAACAATTTACAAATCAAGATGCAATTTATACCTCTGGCGTCCTTTACATCTCCTTTTTTGTAGCCACTGGTCTATCTCTGACATTTTGAATCTTACGCTTTTGGGCAGCTTATAGTGTGGAATAAACCCAATATGCGTCCATTGATAAATCGTCTTTATGGGCGTTTCAATCTGCTCGCTTAGCTGTTGAATTGTAAGTAGTTTTTCCATGGTTTAGAATGTTTAGTTCTCCGCCGTATTGTGTTAACATATTGTTAATAAATGCTTTCCATTACTCGCTAATTGCTTGGTGTCCAATTTATGACTTTTTAACCATCGAATTGGCCTTTTTAGCAGCTTTGAGCCACTTTTATTTCTTTGCCTATCTTGCCTTTGCTTTTGAAAAAGCTCTACAGACAAGTCAAATCTGCTCATTTACTTCCTGGCTTGGTTGCCTCAGTTTGCTTTTTGCCAACAAAGTTTGGACAATACTCTATTTTTAACTGCCGAAACTCCTTGCACTCTTTTATACATTGCGCACATACTTTATTTACTCCGTTGAACATATTTCACCTCCTCGTACGCTTGTTTTATAGCATCAGCTAATGTTGTTACTCTACTATCTTCAAAAACCTCCGTGAATAATTTCAAATGCTTGCCCAATAATTCAAGCGTTGGCTTTTTATCAGCTAATTTAAACTTGACCCTCCTTACCCTTTCGCCTTCTTTGTCCTTCGACCTGTCCATAAACTGCTCTACGGTTATCTCCTGAATTGCCGCAGCTTGCTCTCTACTTACTTTTGATAAATCAATGCTTACCGTGCCGTCCTCGTTGAATTTCACATAATCACCCATGTTGGAAAATGCAAGTTTCGCTACCTCTTGTAATACCTTGTCAGCCGTTATTTCAATCCGTTCACTTCTCTTTTCCATGAGCGTCTTGGTGTACTCTTGAATGTTAACT
>Ga0307992_1000512_pt1 | contig 24659 bp, 19 predicted proteins | sample EllFjometagen133_FD_203162 | JGI IMG/M metagenome (GOLD analysis project Ga0307992, IMG submission 203162) | Marine microbial communities from Ellis Fjord, Antarctic Ocean - #133 | ecosystem: Environmental > Aquatic > Marine > Unclassified | place: Southern Ocean | collected 2014-10-08
AAAAAAGAAACAATTATTAAAATCCATGAAAAAACATATGAAATTGAATAATTATATTTTAATACTTCAAGACTAAATTGTTTTTTACCGACAATAGGAACAGACTTAAATAATGTATTTATTTTCAAATTATCATCTCCAATTAATGAAATTTTTTTGCTAGGTTTCTAGAATTATAATCTTTTTTTAATATTATATTAATTATATATATTATATCACAAATGTGAATATGTAAGTATTTAGGGCCAAAAATTACTATCAGTATAAAGTTTCTTTGATGATATGTTGAATATATATGAAATATAAGAAGACAGTTGTATAAGATTTTGCGTACAATAACAAGTTGCAATTAATTAAATGTCAACTTTACTATTGACATTATTTATCTAATTGTTTTTAGAGTGAGAATGGTTATAGTATTTTATTTGATCAATTTTAGTGATATACTATAATTTAAAGAAATTAAGAGAGGATGAAGTAATCCTTTATAGATTTCTTGTCGGAGGAAATGATGAATCAAGTTGAATTCAAAAAGTGGTTGTCAACTAATTACCCTAAATTAAAGAGTGTAACCATAAATTCCACTGCATCTGATGCATTCTACATTTTTAGGCATGATATAGGTATAACTTTTGAAGAAATCATTGAAGGTAAAAAAACTTTGTATGACTACAAAGAAGTCGTGAAAGGATATTTGTTATCTAATGGAAAGAATCCTGGAACAAGACCATCTGTATATACTTCTCATTTAAAATATTTAATCGAGTATGCTAAAGTTTTAGGTATATCAACAATTGAGTTCGAAAAAGCGTCTAAAAAAATATCGAAAAGAGCTAGTAAAAGAAATGTAAGGGTCAGAAAAGAGAAAACAATAAATGTTTCTGAATCTGATGTAGAGGAATCAGCAAAAAGAGTTGAAGAAGATCCAGTCTATGGAAAAGAGAGTAAATCTACCAAAAAGATATTAAATCGATTCCCTAAACACAAATCATTGGAAGAAATAATATCAAAAATCTGTGTTATTGATGTGACTCATTCAACTCACATTGGGACACATAAGAAGAGTTTCTCAGTAGTTGATTTAGCAGTTAAGATTAAAAATATTCCTAATATTGATTTAAGACTTGAAAAAGGGGATTTATCATTGGTGGATGAGATAGCAAATATCAAGGGAGTTAATCTGTTGTCATTTGCTTCTAAATACTGTGCTTGTCACAATCAGATGATTTACAGAAATGATGATTATTACAAGTTTGATAGTGTTGTTAAAGATGCTATTGGATATAGAAAGAGAATTTACACAGAATATGTTAGTATACTTGATAAAATAGTTACTTTAAACAAATTAACTTATATTAAGAATATTAGACAAAAATTAGATTACTATTTTTGGTATAATAATAAGTAAATAATTATGTAATCGTACATGATTGAGAATTTATTTCTTATTCGAGAAATAAACTCCTTTTGTTTGGTAGCAAACAATCTTGATGGGATATTATTCATTTGTTCACTTATATAGCATATGGTGCTATAATACAACAAATAGTTTAGTATTATATTTGATTAGAAAAGAGAAAATATATGAAAAAAGCACAGAAGAATATGTTACTAAAAGCAATTCTTGCAGGTATGTGTATCGGAATTGCTGGTTTGGTGTATTTGAGCGTTGAAAACCATGTTATCGGTGCGCTATTATTTAGTTTTGGATTGTTGGTTATTGTCGGCAGAGGGTATGGTCTATATACCGGTAAAGTAGGATACTTAATACCCTATTCTAAAGGATATTTGCTTACACTGGGTATAACTTTATTAGGTAATATCATCGGTATTGCGATTATTGCATACCTATTCCGATTAACGGGTATATCTGAGGTTGTTACTGCAGGTAGTAACCTGTTTGCATTAAAGATAGAACATGCGTGGTATGAGACTCTTGCACTGGCTATATTTTGTGGGATGATGATGTATATTGCGGTTGATAGTTTTAAAATTGTTAAACAAGATCTAGTAAAAACAGTTATTTTAATATTCGCTGTAATGATTTTTATTTTAGCTAAATTTGAACATAGTATCGCAAATATGTTATACTTTTTCTTAAGTGATACGTATACAATAAAAGGTGTTTTATACCTACTTATCATGATTTTTGGAAATGCAATTGGATCTGTAATGCTACGTGTGCTTGAAATAAAAACAAGAAACTAAGAGGTAATTAAATGAATGAGACATTAAAAACTATATTTAATCGAACTAGTTTAAGGCAATTTAGTAATAAGAAGGTTACACATGAAGAAGTTGACCTAATTATAAAAAGCGCTATTCGCGCTCCTTCAGCAGGTAACTTAATGCTTTATTCAATGATTCTTATTGAAAATAAAGAAACATTAGAAACATTAAGCCATACGTGTGATGAACAACCATTTATTAAAACAGCTTCTTTCGCTTTGGTATTTGTTGTCGACTATCAAAAACTTTATGACTATTTCAAGGAATCAGATTTTATTAGTTATTGTTTAGAAAAAGGGTTAGAACCTCAGTATCCTGAACTAAGCGATCTTTTACTTGGAAGTCAAGATGCAATTGCTGCTGCTCAAAATGCAGTGATAGGCGCAGAATCTCTAGGAATAGGCAGTTGTTATATTGGAGACATAATTGAAAACTACGAAATACATAAAGAATTACTTCAACTTGAGGATTTATCCTTTCCACTTGGAATGTTAGTATTTGGACATTATCCTGATAATTATAAACTAAAACTAAGAAGTAGGTTTGATGAAAAATATGTTATATTTAAAGAAAAATATCGTAAATTAAACAAAGAAGAATTATTTGATATGTACAGTGAGAGACAAAAGACATTTGTATCAAAAAATAAATTTGGTGCTAAAAATGCAGCTCAAATACTCTATGATTTGAAGTTTGGTAGTGAATTTGCTCTCGAAATGAGAAGAAGCGTTGAAGTTGCTTTCAAAGCCTGGATGAATCAAAAATAAAGCAATCTAATAATAGAAGCATGATGAAAGGTTAATTAAGATGATTAATACAATATTATTTGATTTAGATGGAACTATATTACCAATGGATTTAGAAAAATTCTTATATAGTTATTTCAAAAATCTAGCAATTCACCTAAAGGATTACATTAATCCAAATATATTAACTGATATTATGATGGAATGTACTAATCTTATGATTTCAAATACTAAATCAATCCCTAACCAAGACGTATTTATGTCTCGTTTTGACGAACTAGTTGATGGTGATATTGAAATGTATAAGGCTGAATTCAGTAATTTTTATGATAATCTATTCCAAGAAGTAAAAAGCACAACTTGGAAAAATCCAAATATAATTGAGAGTATTAAGATTCTTAAAGAAAAGGGATATAAGGTTGTCATAGCTACAAACCCTTTATTTCCTATGAAAGCAAATCATCATAGAATCAGATGGGCTGGGTTAGATCCTACAGATTTCAGCTATATTTCATCATACGAAGAAAATAGTTATTGCAAGCCTAATGTTGATTTCTACAAGGAAGTTCTGACAAAAATCAATAAGTTTCCAAAAGAATGTATGATGGTTGGTAATGATTTTTATGAAGACATGATAGCAGGAAAATTAGGAATTGAAACTTACTTAATCACAGACAATCTTGTGAATAGGCATGAAAAGCAAATTGAACCAAATCACAAGGGAACTTATAAAGACTTTCTTGCGTTCGTAAAGTCATTAGATGGAATTTATTGAAAACAAAAAAAATATTTAAGAATAAAGAAGAAGGTGTAAATGTATGGATGGAAAAAATAGAAATGATATAACAATAGGATTAGAAGTTCTTATTGTAGAAAAACATAATCAACAAACAGGTGAATTGACAGAGGGAAAAGTGGCTAAAATACTAACTAATTCCAAATATCATCCACATGGGATTAAAGTAATGACTGAAGATGGAATAGTTGGCAGAGTAAAAAAATTGTTGAATGATTGATGATTGCTATCCGTTGTATTAGCTTCGGGGAATATCTGTTCCACTAAATAGAGCCTAAACTGATGTTTTTGTAGTATTTTATACTACATGTATAACCTCGGGTTTTTGTTTGGAATATATTTATTAATTAGATATTATAGAAACTATATATATTTAGGAAATATTTGATATAATAGTTGTAACAGAACAAAAAAGGAGAAATTAGATGTTTACTATAGTTAAAGAATATGAAAGAGCCATAAAATTTAGGTTTGGTAAGTTTGTTAAAGTAATGAAACCAGGTATAAGATTAGTTATCCCTATTATTCATCAATACAAAAAAGTTGATTTAAGAACTATTACTCAGGATGTTCCTCAACAAAAGTGTATTACCAAAGATAATGTTACAATTACAATTAATGCAGTTGTATATTATAAGGTTTTTGATGCAAAGAAAGCAGTATTAGAAGTTAAAAACTGTTTCTATGCGGTTACTCAATTAGCACAGACAACTTTAAGAAATTCTCTTGGTGGATTTGAACTTGATGAGTTACTATCAAATTTAAAAGTCATCTCTAAGGAAATTAAAGAAATTGTTGATACTGAAACAGATCCTTGGGGAATAAAGGTTGAAAAAGTAGAAATTAAGGATATTAAAATCCCTGAAGATATGGAAAGAATTATAGCTAGAGTAGCAGAAGCTGAAAGAGAAAAAAGAGCAATTATTGTTAAGAGTGAGGGAGAAGTAGGAGCCGCACAAAAATTGGCAGATGCTGCCAAGATTCTTTCGACTGTTCCAGGTGCTATGCATTTAAGAACATTAGCTACTTTAAACAATTTGTCAGGAGACAAGTCAAATACAATAGTGTTTGCTATTCCAGTTGAAGTTTTAGAGTCATTTAAAACAACAAATGTAGTAGAAACTATTAAAAATATTGTAAAGAAATAATAGATATCTCCGCTAAAGATATCTTACATTAAATATCCACCAACCCGAGGTTTTTGTAGTGTTTTATACTACATGTATAACCTCGGTTTTTTGTTTTTTTAAAAACCTATTACAATAAAAAAAGATGGACTAATCCATCTAAAGTATAATTATGAGGTATTAAAATATTTGAATAATTAAGCTATTCTTCTATTTGAAGTAGCAAACAGAGCTATGAGAAATGATAATAAAGCCATAAAAAAGAAGAAACCTAATAACATTATAATTGGCCCGGTATACTCATCCATGCATTCAAGGTTGGTATGACAAACTGCTGCGTCACCGGATAAATAGTAAATGACAATATCAAAAGTATAATATATAAAAATGATCAAAAATACCATGCTAGGTAAGAAGGTAATGATTTTTGGTGATTTTTTTTTGAATCTGGAATATATTATGAAACCTAGTCCTAAAACACTTATTATAATTGTTGTATATATTAGAAATTCATACATGTTGGGTTCATCTTCTAAGTATTGCTTATAGTGAATGACAACGATATTTAATCGATTTCATTCCTTTTATTTGATTTATGAATTGTTTTCATTGCAACAATTTTTGTTTCTTTATGTTATTACTCCTCTACAAGCGGTATTATGAATAAACCTCGATCTTGATCTGCTGTAACGATATAATTATCATATATATATAAATGATGAGGAACAGTTCTCTTAAAGGTATCTAAATATTCAAAACCATTAGTTGATTCATCATATTGCCATTTTTCTATGCCTTCTTGTAAATCACCTATTATTAGGTATGTACCATCAAAAGCAGAAGAATAGACTTCACCAGAGATATCAATGTTTTCTATTAAGGTAAATCCATTATTGTCTGATATCTCAAAAATAAATAAACCATACTGATGTCTTGATACAAATAATTTATTATCATAAATATTTATATCAAAACTAGCACTTGTGTTACTTATTTTTTTAACAAATGTAAGATTCTCTGGGTCTGTTATATCCAAAATTCCTACACCTGAATCAATAGACGCATATAATAAGTAGTTATTATAGACCTGGACATCTCTTATATACTCATTACCTAAGCTATATGTATCAATAATTGTTAAATCTATTAAAGTGATCGCGAAAATACTTCCTCCTGTAGTAGATACATAAATAACATTATCTTTAGCAGCTATTCCAAGTACTGTTTCATTTAAATAGATGCTGGATATTTCACTGATATTTTCAGGATCAGTAATATCGTATTGAATTAAATTACCACTCTCATAACCAACGAATAAGTCTCCTTCTATGACGTCGATTCCAAAACAAGTATCATTTGTTTTGAATAAGTAATTGTCTTTAATACTGCCATCATCTAGTATTCTTGAAACATAGAATCCCTTATTGGCTGTAGTATATGCATAACCTTCATTTACAGTAGTGTTGTATGCTACATAACCGAATAGTTTAAACGGCTGTTTATGAAAAAAATATGGTTTTATTATAATAACCATAATAACAGTAACTAGTAAAATAGCTATAAACCAAACAAATAGTGTTGTTCGTTTGCTAGTATAGTTTTTAGACATACATATCACCTACTTATATTATTCATTCTTGCTTAGTAAATTACTGCTTTAGTATATAGTATAAATATAATGATATCAAGTTACAACCAAATATATAACATAGACTTTATCACAATTAATTTTCAAAAACCCCTTTGATAATTAGTTGTGGTGGTGTAATCTCGCTTAGAGAATTAACACCTTAAATAATTAAATAATTTAATTCTTTAAAATCAATACATGTCTTTTTTAATATGTCCTTGACATAGGGTCCACATTATTTAGAAGGAGTGAGTCTTATATTCACTATTTATTATTTTACACTAGTTGGGTTTTGATTTATCATCCATTTTGAAAACAAGTTCCATTCATATTTGAAGTCAAAAAATCCTATTATAGCTATTACAAATGCTGAAGCCATATTAAGCAAGATATCATTCATTGTATCTCTGACAGCTTCAATACCTGTATATGGAACCAAAGTAGCAGAGTCTACAGTTCTTAACATATTGCTGTTAGCTACAGTTGTGTCAAAAAAATACTCTATAATTTCCCATGAAGTCTCAACAGTAACAGTAAAACAAAAAACAAATAATGCTACAAAGAATGGGTGAGTTTGCTTTTTAAGATTTCTTTCTTTAATTGATCCATTATATATAGAAAAGCCAACTATAGTAACAAGTAAACCTGAAAATATATGTAGCATAACATCCCACCACCAAACAGTAATAAAGAAATTAGCTACTTCACCTAGAAGTAAAGCCGAGACAATAAAGAGTAAAAATAGGTTCTCTATAAAGTCTGGGATTTCAACTTTAAATATTTTTTCTATAAAGGTTGTAGTGAATGTGAGAAGGAGTAAAATAGAAGCTTGAGCGATGACGAATATATTTCTGCTAATATCAGCGTCACCTTTATCAATAAAACAACTTATTATACTAACTGCTAGTAATAATATTACAGCGCCTCTAGTTATAAAAAACATTACTTTACCAGGTAACTTTTCTTTTTTAACCTTTAGTTTCATTAGAAGGAAACTCCTTTCAATTAAAATATATTCTTTAATACCACAATATATTGTTATACTATCACAAACTGCTGAAACATACTACATTCTAGCTGATACTTTCTATATTTTCTTTAGGTATAACAGTTATATTATTTAGAAAATATGACACAAAATACTTTAATAAAAAATATATTATAAAATAATATCAATGTAAAAAATACTCTTTTTTTAAAACTAAAAATCAAGGAATTTTTTTAAAAAATATGCAGAGTATAAATGTGTTATTGTATTGTGAGTATTATTCATAATTTAAAGTGAAGAGTAAAAAGTTTTGTTGATATATGGTATAATTTTTGTGAACAATAGTCAAGCATTAACAAATTCAACGAATAATGCATAATTTTACATAAATCATTTTGTACTAGATAAGAGGTGGGCATAGCCTATGAAATTTAAATATAAATTAGCATTATCTATCTTTTTTATAGCTTCTTTTGCGCTAGTGATAACAATAACTGGTATTAGGTTAGTTACTAATTCTTCAACAATACAGACTGAACTAGAAGGAAATGAAGAACATGTTCAATATGTATCGGAGACGATTGGGCAGGATTTATTCGACCTAGTTAGACTAAGTCAAACTATTGCAAGTTCAGACACGCTTGAGGAATTTTTGGTACCTAGTAATGAATTATATGATGCCTTATCGACGCAAGATAGACTTGATCAGATTGCTGCCCTTAATGCGACTTGGAAAAACACTGATGATATTGAGAATCAATTTATAAAGGACAGAATGGAAAATGAAGCAGCGTTGTATTTAGCTGAACAACAAGAAAATTCACCAAATTTGTTTGGTGAATTGTTTTTAACGAATAAATACGGGTTAGCAATTGCTACCACTGGCAAATTGACCAATCTTGCTCATCTTGAGAAGTATTGGTGGCAAGGAGCTTTTGATAATGGGGATGGGATTGTTTACATTGATGATCGCGGGTTTGATGAAAGTGTATCTGGTTATGTTCTTGGGATTGTAATACCTATATATGATAACGATAATCAAATTATCGGTATACTGAAATGTAATTATAATATCTCGCAAATCTTCACTGACTCCGTTTCATTTTTTAATACTTTAAAAAGCGATGGAAATTTCTACGTAGTAAGAACGTTAGGACTAATAATTAATGGTGAGTCGATCGAACCGTTGACAGAGAGTGTTGATAACTCGATTGTTCCATATTTGGAAGAAAATTTAGTTATGAGTGTTGAACATCAAATTGATAAAACTAACTACTTATTGTCTGTCTCTCCAATTGATATTACTTTTGATTCAGATTTAATTATATTTGGAGGAAGTTATGATTCTGATGGCCATACTCAAGGTAATCTTGGAGAAGGTTGGAGCGTAATTTATCTAATAGATCGAGATGAGGTTTTGAGTAACACAAATACTTTATATCTTTCTGTTACGTATATAGGATTATTTGGCATTTTATTTGTATCTGTTATTGGATTAATAGTAGGCGGATCATTAAGTAAGCCGATTTCGAAGCTAAACAAATATGTATTAAAAGTTGGTTCTGGTGATTTAACTAAGGAAAATCTTAAAATATATAAAGATGAAATCGGTGAATTGACTGGATCATTTAATAAAATGTTAGATCACTTAAATGCAACTTTAGTTTCAAAAAACAAATTAGTGGAGAGTGAAGAAAGATTTAGAACTCTATTTGAAAAAGCACCTTTTGGATATCAATCGCTTGATGATTCTGGGCACTTTCTAGAAGTGAACAGTAAATGGTTAGAAATATTTGGTTATAAAAGGGATGAAGTTATTGGTAAATGGTTTGGTGATTTCATGAACCCTGAATTTCAAAAGAAATTTAAGAAGAGATTTGAAGTATTTAAGAAGGATGGATCAATTCAATCAGAATTTCGAATGATAACAAAAAACGGAAAAACAATAGAAGTAGGATTTGATGGGAATATTGGATACGGATTAAAGCAAACATTTAAGCAAACCCATTGTACTGTTACAGATATTACTGAAATAAATATCGCAAATGAAAAACTAAAGTACGAAACAGAACTTGCTCAAAAATATCTGAACCTAGCTGGAGTAATGATAGTAGTTTTAGATTCGTCAGGATCAGTTACTTTGATTAATAAACATGGTTGCGATATTATTGGTCTAGAAGAAAATGATATTATTGGAAAAAATTGGTTTGAAAATTTTGTTCCAAAATTTATTATAGAAGAAGTAAAACAAGTATTTGCCAATGTTTTTGAAAAAAAATCAGTGCTATCAGAACACTTTGAAAACATAATAATTAATTCTCATGGTGAAGAAAGACTTATGTCCTGGTACAACTCAATATTATATGATGCTAATAAAAATGTTGTTGGTATCATAAGTTCTGGAGAGGACATAACGGATATAAGGCTTGAACAAAATGTATTGATTGAAAGTGAAGATAGATTAAACAGATCTCAAGTTATAGCTCAGGTAGGATCCTGGGAACTAAATCTAAAAACAAATGAGATTTGGGCTTCAAAAGAAGCTTTTGAAATTTATGAACTACCAAGAGATTCTGAATTTATAAATTTACTGAAGGTTCAAAAAATGATTAATAATTCAGATAGAAAAATGATGGATGTCGCTCTAACAAACTTAATTCAAAAAGGCCAAGAATATGATGTGAAATTCGGTTTGAATACCTTACATAAAAAGAAGTGGATACATTCAAAAGCAGAGCTCTCTTATGATGCTTCGGGGAAACCAAATAAAGTTCTAGGTGTTATTAGAGATATCAGTGAGATAGTTGTATATGAAGAATCACTTGTTAACATAAGTAATCATGATTTCTTGACAGGATTATATAACAGGCGCTTCTTTGTTGAAGAGTATAAAAAAATGGACAATCCAGCATTTTATCCATTGGGTATTATGATGATTGATGTTAATGGTTTAAAAATCATAAATGATGCTTTTGGACATGATGTTGGGGATTTAGCACTTAAAAAAATAGCTAGAATACTAGAAAAATCATTGAGAAAACAAGATATTATCACAAGAATTGGTGGCGATGAGTTTGCAGTAATCTTACCTAAAATTAGCATAGACAATATGGAAATCATAAAAGATAAAATCAAGAAAGAAGCACAGAAAGAAACGGTTGAAAATGTAGTTTTATCATTGGCAACTGGCTATGAGATTAAAACAATTAAGCTAAAAGGTAACCTTGATGAAATCTTAAAACTGGCAGAAAATCAAATGTATAGGCACAAACTCGTTGAAGGAGTTAGTGTTAGAAATCGCGCAATTAAGGCGATTTTGAAAACTCTTACTGACAAGTATGCTGAAGAAAGAATTCACTCTGCCAAAGTAAGTCAACTAAGTAAAAAAGTCGGTGAAGCACTTGGATTAACCGAAGAAGATTTAAAAGAACTAGAACTGGCTGGAATGTATCATGACATTGGGAAAATATCAATTCCTGACGCTATTTTAAATAAACCTGGCAGATTAACGGAAGAGGAATTTGAAGTTATCAAAACTCATCCTGAAATTTCTTATCAAATACTAAGGGCAGCTGATGAATATTCTGATCTAGCAATACATGCGCTTTACCATCATGAAAGATGGGATGGCAAAGGCTATCCAAGTGGTAAAAAGGGTGAAGATATTCCACTATTTTCGAGAATTATTTCTGTGGTTGATGCTTATGAAGCAATGACAGCTGTAAGAGTATACAAAGATAAAGTATCTGAAGACGATGCTGTCAAAGAAATTATAAGATGTTCAGGCACACAATTTGATCAACGTATAGCAAAAATATTTGTTGAGAAAGTTTTAGCAAAAAAATGGAAAAACTAGGTTTATGAATAATTAATGAAACACCTAAAAAAACAGATTCGTATAAATCTAGACGATTATCAACTAAGATAATCGTCTTTGTTTTAATAAAACTTTGTATTATTATTTAAGTTGTGTACTGTTTTAAGATTGGTTTAAGGTTGATTATGTAAAATATTAGTATGATAAATTAAAAAGGAGAAATACGTGTGAATAGACTAACAAAATTATCAATCGGATTAATATTTTTACTGATGATTAGTATCTTTACTATTTCGTGTGATGAAGAATATATAGATACAACAGAAACTACTTTAAATGAAGAGACATCTGAAAGTGATATAATCGAAAGTGATATGATCGAAAGTGAAAGTATAATATATCCTCATGATGAAGTGGTAGAAGTGAATATTGATATTAGTGACACTAATTACCAAGACCTGATTGAAAATGCTTTAGATGAAAAATATTACTCATGTGATATTACCTATAATGGATACACTCTATCTAATGTGGCTATTCGTACAAAAGGGAATTCAAGTTTGAGAGATGTATTCAATTCAGGAGTTGACCGCTTTAGTTACAATATTGATCTAAATTATTATGAAAACCAAGATTTATTTGGTATAGACAAATTAATCTTAAATAATCTATTCGAAGACCCTACAATGATGGTGGAGTATTTTACTTATGAAGCTTTAGAGTCTTTAGATGTAGTTTCTTCAAGAACAACATTTGTTGAATTGTATATAAATGGCATTTATTACGGGTTATATCTATCTGTGGAACATGTAGGCAATGAATTTTTAGATGCTTATTTTGGTGATTCTGATGGTGAAATGTATAAGCCCGAAATTGGGGTAGGCGCTAATTTAAACTATCTGACAGATTATACAGATTATAACGCTTTAATAAATAAAAATTCAGATGACATGAGTAATGAAAACATCATAGAGTTAATGGAAAGGATTGAATCAGGTGAAAATTTAGATGAAATCTTCAATGTAGAAAGTTATTTGAAATATTTAGCTGTATCTACATATACAGTTAACCTTGATTCATACCAAGGAGGTATGTTTCATAATTATTACTTATATAACTATGACGGAGTATTTCAATGGATTACCTGGGATATTAATATGGCCTTTAATGGATTTCCAGGTGCAGCAATGCCTGACTCAAAAGCCGTACAATATTTAATAGACGAACCAGTTGTTAATAGTATGAGTAGCTATCCGCTGATTGAAACAATTCTAGCAAATGAAACATATTTAGAACTATATCATTCATATTTACAAGAACTAATCACAGGTTATTTTGACTATGCTACTTTCGAGCAGAGGGTTTTAGAAGTATATGAACTGATTGATGAATATGTTGCTAATGATACAAATAGCTTCTATACATACACAGAATTTCAAAGCGCAGTACTCACATCTTCATCAACCTCATATAGTATTTTACAATTTGTGGAAGAACGCAATTTAAATGTTGCATCACAGTTATCTGGCGATTTACCAAGTACCAATAGTGGTCTTGGTAATATAGTTGATGGGCAAAAGCCAAATCAGCCACCTAGACGATAACGGAATTGAGTACAACTAAAATAGTTATAGACTTTATTAAATTAATAGCCCTTTCGTAGGGCTTTTTTTTGATTTGAATACAATTGATAATCTGTATATTTTGGATGTTTCACATAATGTTCATATAAAAAATTAACATTTTAGTGTAAAATTAGATTAATGAAACCTCAAAAGCAGGTGATTAGATGTTACAAGTAGGAATTGATATCGGCTCAACTACGATTAAATGTGTTGTTATGAATGATAAAACGGAAATCCTTTATAAAGATTATATGCGTCATAAAAGCAGTATCACAAAATCATTAATTACATTATTAAAGGGTATTAGAAAAACATTTGATAGTAGTCAAATGTATTTTAACTTTACTGGTAGTGCGGGAATGTTACTAGCTAGTAATATTGGCGTTCAATTTACCCAGGAAGTTATAAGCGCAACCAAAGCTATTAAAAAACAAGATAAATCAATTGATTGTTGTATCGAATTAGGTGGAGAAGATGCGAAAATCATTTTTTTTGATGGAAACAATGTAGAACAAAGAATGAATGGAACCTGTGCCGGGGGTACCGGAGCTTTTATTGACCAAATGGCTACACTATTGGATGTGAACGTAATCCAATTAAATGAATTAGCTAAGACCTATGAAAAAATATATCCTATCGCATCTCGTTGCGGTGTTTTTGCGAAAAGCGATATTCAACCACTATTAAACCAAGGTGCTAATCACAACGATATCGCTGTTAGTATCTATCAAGCAATTGTTAATCAAACTATAGCTGGACTAAGCCAAGGTCGTAAAATTAAAGGGAACGTTGCTTTTCTAGGAGGACCATTAACTTTCTCTAGTGAATTGCGTAAAAGGTTTATTGAAACTTTAAACCTAGAAAATGTATTAGTTCCTAAAAGTGGTGAAGTCTTCGTTGCCTATGGAGCGGCTTTAACTGCTAATGAAACGTTTATTAGTACGGAAGGCCTGCTTAAAAGAGTAACTGACTATGAAAATAGCGGGCACAAAAAGGTCAAAAAGACTTTAGGCGCTTTATTTAATAACAATCAAGAATTAGAAGAATTTAAAGAAAGACATTCTACCGCTAAGATACAGGAAATTGACATGAAAACATATGCAGGTAATGCCTATCTAGGTATTGATGCCGGTAGTACAACCACAAAATTAGTTCTTCTAAGTGAAGATAATAAAATATTATATTATTTCTATTCTCATAATAAAGGTAATCCTGTTGATATGGTAAAAAAAGCCTTATATGAAATATATGAAATCAAAAATGACAAAACAAATATTATAAGTTCATATAGCACTGGCTATGGGGAAGATTTAATTAAGTATGCTTTCAATTTAGATAATAGTGAAGTAGAAACGATTTGTCATTATAAAGCCGCATTTTTCTTTAATAGAGATGTTGATTTTATTATTGATATTGGCGGCCAAGATATGAAATGCTTCAAAATATCCAACGGTGTAATATCATCAATTATCTTAAATGAAGCCTGTAGTAGTGGCTGTGGGAGTTTCTTAGAAACATTTAGTACAGGACTTGGCTATGAAATTAAAGATTTCGCAGCCCTAGCTTTAGAATCAAGAGAACCAGTTGATTTAGGAAGTAGATGTACAGTCTTTATGAATAGTGGCGTTAAACAAGCACAAGCTGAAGCTGCTAAAACAGAAGACATTAGTGCGGGTTTAGCCTACAGTGTAGTTAAAAACGCCTTATATAAAGTGATTCGCACCGTGGATGCACGTCATGATTTAGGTGAGAACATTATTGTTCAAGGTGGAACGTTTTATAATAACGCTGTACTAAGAGCTTTTGAAAAAGAAATAGGAATGGAAGTTGTAAGACCAAATATTGCCGGACTTATGGGTGCTTTTGGAGCGGCATTACTCGCAAAAGAAAACGCAAAGCTAAGCTCTACCTTATTATCCAAAGAAGAGTTAGACAATTTCAGTTATACTACTAAAAAAGCTGTTTGCCGTAAATGCAGTAATTATTGTGGGTTAACAATTAATATTTTTAACAAGAATAGGTATATATCTGGTAACCGTTGTGAAAAGGGAGCGGGATTAAATTCTGATAAGGATCAGATACCTAACCTCTATTTATATAAATATAAAAAGATTATGAGTTATCAATCAAAAAAAGATAAAACATATAAAGCTAAAGTAGGTATACCTTTAGCAATGAATATGTACGAAAATATACCGTTTTGGTTCACTTTCTTTGATTCATTGGGAATGGAAGTTGTGTATAGTGATCGTTCTACGAAAGCAGTCTACGAATTAGGACAAGATAGTATTCCGAGTGATACGGCTTGTTACCCTGCAAAAATAGCTCATGGGCATATTGAAAACCTAATAACAAAAGATATAGATAAAATATTCTATCCAAATATGCCATTTAATTTTATCGAAAAAGACTATCGTGACAATGAATATAACTGTCCTGTAGTGGCTTTTTATCCTGAGGTTATCGGTGCTAATATGGAAAATCTTGATTTACAAAAATACCTTAAACCATATTTAAGTTTAAATAAGAAAAAGTATTTTTTACAAAATCTAATAGCATCATTTAAAAAAGGTAATCGGATTTCAATAAAAAAAGCTGGGAAAGCCTATGATAAAGCTATCCAAGCCTATAATGATTATCGTAAAGATATCCTAAACCAAGGTCAAATAGCTATAAAATACGCCGAGGATAATAATAAAAAAGTTATTCTACTTGCGGGTAGACCATATCACATAGATCCCGAGATTAATCATGGGATACCCAAACTTCTACAAAGTCTAGATGTTGTAGTTTTAAGTGAGGATTCTGTTAATACACTTGCGGATCAAGAGCAAGTGAAAGTTTTAAATCAATGGACCTTTCCTACAAGGTTATATGATAGTGCTAAATTTATAAGCACTATGCCTAATGCTAACCTAATTCAATTGATTTCATTTGGATGTGGGCTTGATGCAATTACTAGTGATGAAGTTAAAGATATTCTAGAAGTAAATGGAAAAATATATACTGGAATCAAAATTGATGAGGCCAGTAATTTAGGAACAGCTAATATTCGCATTAGAAGCTTACTTTCAACAATGAAAGGAGTGAGATAAATGGCAGAGTTATTATATGATGAAACAGGTCGCTTACTATTTACCGAAGAAATGCGAAAAGAGTATAAGATTTTAATACCAGCAATGGCACCCTATCATTTTGAATACTTCGTTCACATGCTAAAAAGTGAAGGTTATGATGCGGAAGTATTGGAAAACACAAGTTTCGACGTAATTCACGAAGGAATGAAATATTCCCATAATGATATTTGTGTTCCAGCAATGCTTGTTATTGGACAGTTCATAGATGCCATCAAAAATGGCGGCTATGACGTTAACAAGGTAGCCCTTATAATTACTCAAACTGGAGGCGGATGTCGAGCTAGCAACTATTTAGCCCTTATACGTAAAGCATTTAAGAACGCTGGCTATGAATACATTCCTATCATCAGTGTAAATGCGGTTGGTTTAGAAAATAACCCTGGGTTTAAAATCACAACTAATGTTTTATTAAAACTTGTTACAGGGTTAATGATGGGTGATTTGTTAATGCAATTATATAATGAAATCATTCCCTATGAAGTTAACAAAGGTGAAACTGAGAGAGTATACCAAGAAGTCAATAAATATTTGAATGAATATTTTTATTTGCCATCAAGAAAAGTATTTTATCACCCAACTAGATTATTTGAAAAAGTTGTTAAGAGATTTAGTGAAATTGAAGTAGACAAATCAATCAAAAAACCGAAAGTGGGAATTGTTGGAGAAATCTATGTTAAGTATAGTCCGCTTGGAAATAATAATCTTGAAGAAACGTTACGAAGAGAAGGCTGTGAAGTAATTACACCTAATCTACTAGATTTTATTCAATATACGTTTGATTCATCTCGCCATGATATATATAAATATGGTGGAAGAAGAATAGTAGCGTTAATTTACCGTTTCCTAATTCGCTTTATAGAGTATCGCCGTAATAGAGTCAGAAGACAATGTAAAAAATACGGGTTTAGAGTATTCACTAATTATTACGACCTTCGCAAAATGGCTAAAGACTATATGCCTCACGCTATGCATGTGGGTGAAGGGTGGTTACTAACAGCTGAAATGATTGAATTAATCAATATTGGCTCTCCTAACATAGTGTGTGCACAGCCATTTGGTTGTTTACCTAATCATATCGCAGGAAAAGCAATGATTTCTAAACTTAAACGTAATTACAGAGAAAGCAATATTGTCGCAATTGACTACGATACAAGTGCCACAGAAATTAACCAGTTAAACCGTATAAAACTAATGATTAGTAATGCCCAAAGTAACCTAAAATAAAACCCTTATCGAAAAATAAGGGTTTTTGTTCACTTAGAAGGTTCATTACTTTATAACTAAATATTGGAGTTTAATTTGTTTGACAAACAATTATAAACAAACTATAATAATAATTAGTTATTAATGCTTTTTATTTGGAGGGAAAAAATGCGAAAACTATTTTTAGTAATCACACTATTAACTGTAACTTTTCTTGTGATTTCTTGTGATTCAAATCGTACAACAGAAGCGTTAACAACTACCGAAGCATCAACAACTATAGAAACAACAAATGAGTTATATTCGGGGTTAAACATTGATTCTGAAACTTATGCTGGACTAATTAATTATATTAATGTTTTTGATTTGAGTAATGTGTCGATTATTGATATTAATGAAAAGTACTCACTTTTTAGAGGTGTGAAAAGCAGTTATTATTTATTTGATAAAGATAATCAAATTTTAACTGATTTAGCTGGAACTCTCAATCCAACTATAGACAGTAGAGGAAATTACAATATTGGCTTCAGATATAATTCAGATTTAAAAATTGCTTTTGTTTACAGTGATACTGTTTGGGTCAAAATAACTGAAACTGAAGTTGGAGAACCGAATATTATAGAAACCGGTGAACAAATTGAATTTTTGAATCTAATAAATGATGATACCTATCATATACAAAAATACAATGTAGATGCTGGATACCAAGAATCTAGATATCTGGAAATAAGAAATATATCTGATAATCAAATTATTGCACAAATGGATAAGCTGAGCTATATTAACCATGGCTTATATATGTTGTTCGGAGAATATTTCACAGAATTTTATCAGCTATTGGATGGTGAATTTATATATATAACTTCTACTCTGATAGCAACTCATGGGTTTAGTAATTCAATTCAAGAAAATATCCTAATGATTGAGGGAACGACCACAATGAATTATAATACCTACTACTTTTTTGAAATAGCTGGAAACGGTGAACTTACCTATCTAAAATCTATGAATGCAATGGATGGATACTTTCTTTCAGATTACATAGTTCTCGACAAAGGAACTGAATATCAGATATATAACCTTGCATTTGATTTATTAAATACATTACCTATATCTGAGGATGAAACTGTAAATTGTTTCCCGATTGATGGATCCTATTATTTAAAATTGACTCCAGACAAGATTGGAATATATCAATATGATGGACAGTTAGTTAATGAATTTGATTTAATTCTTGAGCAATACCTTAAATCTATCCGCGCACAATTGGACGGTAGTTATTATATACAAACTCGCGGTAGGTATTCTATACAAACCTATGAATTAGTATATTTATTTGATGGAGAAACATTATCAGAAGCAGAAAAGGTATATACAGTTAACCCATACAAATGTATATCCTTAGTTGAAGAAGATGGTGAAATTAAAACATATAGATATGATGGGGAAGAAACAACCGAGTTGTTTCTTAATGAAGTAATTGAATTAGTTGAAGAAGAGAATATTGACTTTGATAACGTAATTATTAAATATTTTGACGGAGTGGTCACTGTATTCATATTCGGTCTACAAGAAGGAGACTCAAATATCTTCATATACAAAGATAATGAACTTTTATTATCTGGACAAATACTTGGTCACATATTTGATATAGACATATTAATATTGACAGAAGCAGGGAAGGTTGTCTGTTTTGATTCAGAAGAACCGAATAGAGTTGATTAATACTACAATATGCATGGTAGCCATTATATATAACATACACAAACAGGAGGAATCAATGAAAAAAATATTTATTTCTATTATGATTTTAACTTTAACTCTTATAATCTTTTCTTGCGGGTTAAACCAAACTACAGTAACATCAACGATAACGACTACTTTAGAAACAACAACAGAAGAATTAACCCCAATAGAAACAACAGAAGAATTATATTTGAAATTAAATGTTGATTTAGAAACCTATGCTGAATTAATTAACTATCTAGATGTTTTTGAATATAATGTGGAAATGCTAGATATTAATGATAAGTTCTCACTTTTACGTGATGGTAATGGTAATTACTTTTTGTTTGACAAAGAGAATCATACATTAACCGATTTATCTGTAACGCTCAATGCAACTCAAGACAGTCTTGGGACTTTCATTATTAGAAACGTTTATAACCCAGTTTTAAAAGTTGCCTTTGTATATAGTGAGACTGTTTGGATCAAAATAACTGAAACCGCGGTTGGTGAACCTAATATTACTGAGACTGGCGAAATAATTGGTAGTATGTACTTAACAAATGATAATACAAGTTATTATATAAAGAAATACAATAAAGAAGCTGGATATAAAGAATCAATGTATATGGAGATAAGAAATATATTTGATGACCAAGTTATTACACAAATGGATAATCTTAACTATGTTAACCATGGCTTATATGTTGTTCCAGGCGAATATTTCGCAGAGTTTTATCAGTTGTTGAATGGTGAATTACAAAAAATAACTTCTACAACTATACCGATAAATGGTTGGAAGAACTCAATTAAAAACGATATTTTGATGATTGAGGGAATAACAGACACTTTTTACAATACGTTCTATTTTTTCAAAATTCTAGAAACTGGTGAAATTACCTATCTTAAATCAAATATTGGAATTGATGGATACTTTCTTTCTGATAATATAATCCTCAAAAAGGATACTCAATATAAGGTATATAATCTTTCTTTGGAACTGCTAAAAACTTTGGATATCCCTGAAGAAGCTGAAAATGCAGAATGTATGCCAATTGATGGAACCTATTATGTAAAATTGACTTCAGACAAGATTGGAATATATCATTATGGTGGACAATTAGTTAGTGAACTTGATTTAGAATTTGAGGAACACCTTAAATTTGTTCAGGTACTAATGGAAGGTAGCGATGCATTACAAACCTACGGTAGTTATTCTATACAAACTTCTGATTCAAAATACAAATTTAATGGAGTTATATTATTAAAAGTTGAAGAGGTTTTAATACCACACAGGTACATATCCTTAGTTGAAGAAGCTGGAGAAATTAAAATATACAGCCACTTTTTTGAAACTCCAGAGGAATTGTTTCTTGCTGAAGTAATTGAAATAGTTAAAAATGAGGATATTAACTTTGATAACGTGTATTTCAAATATTTCGACGGGATGGTAACTGTATTAATAGTTGGCCGACAAGAAGATAAATCTAATATATTTATATATATAGATAATGAACTTCAATTATCTGGACAAATGCTGGGTCATATTTTTGAAAGAGACATATTAATATTGACAGAAGCAGGGAAGGTTGTCTGTTTTGATTCAGAAGAACCAAATAAGAATTGATTAAAACCTTAAAATACTAGATAAATAGTTGATTAAGTATTAACTCGCAATAAAATTTAAGTCGCACCTCTATTTCATTGTGGATTTGCGACTTCATCTTATAAATGTGGTAATTTATCGCCATATATAAGTGATTTAGAGTAAAACATAAAATAAATCAACAAAAACCTTGCAATTCTCGGAAAATAGTGTAATATAAGTATGATATATAAATGTGAAATGTGATTAAGATAACGGAGTTACCTCAATTATTGTTAAACAATTTGTAAAATCAAAAATAATAAATGGAGGTAACAAAACATGACTGGTAAAGTTAAATGGTTCAATTCTGAAAAAGGATTCGGATTCATCACAGCTGAAAACGGAGAAGATGTATTCGCTCATTTCTCTCAAATTCAAAAAGATGGATACAAATCTTTAGAAGAAGGAGAAGCTGTAAGTTTCGACGTAGTTGAAGGCCAAAAAGGTCCTCAAGCTTCAAACATCGTAAGTTTATAATTTCGAACTAAAAGCCGTTATCGGCTTTTTTTTTACTTTTTTTTACTAGATATATTGTAATAAAGCAAAAAATATTCTTAAATAACCAATGAACTATCAAAAAATATTAAATTTGTTATAATATATATGACATACTTAAAAATGGAGGATTTTTATGAAACGTATAAATATTTTTATTTCACTATTATTGGTTTTATTATTAATTTCTTGTTCGGATGGAAGAAAAGTTAGACGCTCTGGATATGATATTTCTGATTTAGAAACATGCATGCTATCATTATCTGATAATGACCAAGATAACAATTGTACACAGGAAAACAGGGTATTATATCTTACAGACTATGCGGAATACTTTATATCTGATATAGACGACTCATTAAAATCAACATCAGTAGAACTTCTTGGCGTTGATATTGTTGGTCAGGAAGATATACTTTTGACTATAAATTATTCAGACATTTCAATGGTTGATGACTTTGATTATGATATATACCAACAAATATTCGAAGAGATATCATATGATATATCTGAGTTAACAGACGTGGAAACATTTATTTTGATAGAATTTGAGTTTTCCAACTATTTGACTCTAAGGTTTATAAGTTCAAATAACACCCAAGATAATGATGATTATCACGCTCGTGATTTCTCATTTTACACCCAGGACCAACTAGCACAAGAAATGTTCGATGATTCTTTCGAAGATTTTATCGATATTTTAGATGACGAAGCATACAAAGCCACAAATTTGATTATTGAGTCTGATGATTACAACGTTATAGTAGGGATATGGCCAATTGAAATGAGCTATGTTTTAACCATTACATCAAAAACAAGTGGTTATTTTATGTCAAAATCTGAAATTAGCACATATGTTGGCGACTTTTTGAAAGACTATAATATTCCAACTCCAAAGGAATTCTAAAACACACATATATATTGTAAGAGGAGATATCCTATGAATAAAAGAAAAATAATATTGGATTGTGATCCAGGACACGATGACGCAATTGCCATCCTATTAGCTGGAAATAATCCAAAAATAGAGTTATTGGGAATTACCGTTGAATCTGGGAACCAAACATTGGAGAAAACCGGAAGAAACGCTTTAAACCTATGTCAATATTTAAATCTTCACGTTCCTGTTTGTTTAGGTTCTTCAAATCCTATTATCAAGGAAGTCGAAGTTTGTGAAGCTATTCATGGCGAATCAGGTTTAGATGGTTTTGAATTTCCTAGTTTAACCAAAAAAATTGATAAAAGAAACGCAGTTGAGTTTATAATTCAAACTATCTTAGAAAGCGAAGAAAAAATTACAATGGTAACTACTGGACCAATGACTAATCTAGCATTGGCTATCAGAGTAGAGCCTAAAATTCTAGAAAACATTAAAGAAGTAATTCTTATGGGCGGATCATATACAAACGGAAATGTTTCGCCGGCAGCTGAATTCAATATCTTTTTTGATCCAGAAGCAGCATATATTGTTTTCTCTTCTGGATGCAAAATAACTATGATAGGTCTTGATGTAACTAGAAAAGTTCTAGTTTTACCAGAAATAGTAAGCAGAATGGAAAAAATCAAGAGCAAAGGCTCAGACTTATTTACTAAATTAATGAAAGTATTTAATGAGAATCAAGGAAAGGTATTTGGCTTTAAAGGTGGACCATTGCATGATCCAGTAACAATTGCTTATTTACTTAATCCTTCTCTTCTAAAAATAAACTATGTTCATTGTGATATAGACATTTCTCATGGTACAAGTTATGGAAGAACAAATTGTGATATGTTTGATTATATGCATTTAGAAAAGAACACCTATGTAGCTACTGACATTGATGTAGAAAAGTTTTGGAATATAATAGAATCAGGATTAAAAAGTTATTAATTATAAAAAATTACTTATTAAAAAATAAAAATACCAATAAATTAACGAACTAGATTGTTTACATTAATAGAAACATAAAATGTTAACAATATAAGGAGTGATTAAGTATGACAGGATTTATGAAAAAGTTTTTGACAGGATTTTTATTAATAAGCATATTAACAATAACTGGATGTGCAGAAAACCGAATTGAAGATTTAGAAGGTGGAGAAACAGGAGAAGCCGCTTTAGTAGGAGATGTTTCTTACGTCGAAGGTGATAGTATATATTATTCGATAGCAAGTGAAGCTACAGGTAAAGCTTCAGGTGACGTTGCCGGGGAATTTACTGGCGATGTTCAAGTTACAGTACCTGATGCTGGTCAATTGACAGCTAGCGAGTGGAACGATTTAGAAAACTATGACTTCTATTTATCTTTGTTTGAACCTACGCAGGATCAATTGCCAGGGATATTTGAACAATATTTTAACAAAGGTTACCTTGATACAAAAAACATGATTAGCATTCATTTTCATAACGATGAAGTCTTATTATTTGGTGGCAAGGTAGAGTTGTACAACTCTAGCCAAGAAGTAATATATACAGCTTTTACAGATGTATTTGGAAATGCCTACTTATTCCCTAAAACAGGAGAAACAGATTCAATATCAAGAGTTGAAGTAACCTATAATGGAGTAAATACAGTTGTCAATTACACTTATACTACAGAAACTAATACTGTAGATATTGACGTAGATACCACAAATTCTCATGAAGATGTGATTGAGATTATGTTTGTTGTTGATACAACTGGATCAATGGGTGATGAAATAACATTTTTGAAAGTTGAATTAGATAATGTAATTAGTGAGGTCAGTAGATTAAACCCTAATTCTGTAATTAAACTAGCTTTGTTATTCTATCGTGATACAGGTGATACATATGTAACAAGGTATTTCGATTTTACAACCGATATAGAAGCTCAACAAATTATATTAGGAATTCAAAACGCAATAGGCGGAGGCGACTTCCCCGAAGCAGTATCAACGGCTTTATATGAAGCTGTTAATAAAAATTGGAGTGATGAGAATTCAACTAAACTAATATTTCATGTATTAGATGCACCTCCACACGATACTCAAGAATCTATGACAAAATATACTGAAGCTTTAAAAATAGCTAGTGAAAATGGAATAAGTATTATTCCAGTTGCTTCTAGCGGCATAGATAAATATACAGAATATTTACTAAGAAATGAAGCAATGTTAACTGGTGGAACCTATATATTTTTGACTAACGATTCAGGTATTGGTGGCGATCATATAGATGCTACAGTTGATGAAGTAGATGTTGAATTACTAAATCAATTATTAGTTAGAGTTATAATTGAATACCATACTGGCGTTTTAATTGATGTTATACCTTTTGTTCAAGATGACCAACAACAATAACTATATAATGTAATTTAATGTAAAGTATTTTTAAAATAATATAATTAATAAAGAGACAAAATAGAAATAAACTATACCCTATAAAACGGACACTCTAAAAAAGAGACTCGAAGTTTTATAGGGTTTTTTGATATAATATAAATATTGAAAGAAGGGGAATGTATGGGAGTTAATTATTTCACAGATTGGCAAA
>Ga0307992_1000514_pt1 | contig 24568 bp, 9 predicted proteins | sample EllFjometagen133_FD_203162 | JGI IMG/M metagenome (GOLD analysis project Ga0307992, IMG submission 203162) | Marine microbial communities from Ellis Fjord, Antarctic Ocean - #133 | ecosystem: Environmental > Aquatic > Marine > Unclassified | place: Southern Ocean | collected 2014-10-08
TATATATTTCATAATGCAGCGCCTCCTTCTCTGGCTAGTTAACGTTGGCAAACCAAAATTAACCAGGAAGGACGCTGCTTTTTCATATATTGTCTTCGCGCCTGCCAAGCCGAAGTTGGAAACGAAGGCTGGATCGACTGTAAGTAGCGTGGTGACAAGAACGATTCATTATATATCGTTCTTGTCACCGACTGCTAGTTTCAGACCATCACTCATCTTCTCCATACCGGTGAGAAACAACGACAAGCCCCCCATGAGCCACATTATCAGGAAAAACCAACGAATACCCTCTTTCTAGCTATTTTGGCATCAAATGCCGAACTGGCGACGCCAAAAATCAATACACCTCTATATACTGTATAGATTAAATCATTATTTTCATCGAGGATAAAATAATCTGAATAGCGATCTCCATTTTTAATTTCGCCTAAATCCTGTAGAAGTAAGATTAAACGATAATCCCCGTTTGGCGAAAGAGTGATTGTGGCGTCAGGACTATATGCAGTCATTCGTCTAACAGACTGATTTTCAACTACATACTGTGAACTACCTGAAGTATAATAAAGGGGTTGCCCATCTTTGGAGACCCAACTTTGTGCTGCATCATTGATCTCGACTATCTGATTAACATCTGCAGCATATGACACCCCAGTCATAAGGCTCAGCATAATCAAAATGGACTTCATTTACTTCCTTCTTTCCCTGGACAAAGTAGAATGGGAATATGAGGACCCCGTGCTAAAATTCCAAACTTATACTAAAACGACGGGTATCATTGAATATTCCCCAATTTCCATAGGCCAGATCAAGCTTGAAGCGAAGATTTCGGGCAATGAGAAAGTTGACTCCCCCACCGAGATTAAAACCCTCTGGTGAGAGTGGATTTCCATCATCATCGAAATCATCGAGATAGAAGGTTTGCCCTGCTCTTAGAAAAGCCAAATCCATGAGGTTAAATTCACCGCCAACACTAATACTTTCAGAATAGTTATTGGGATGGGCTGCATCAACGGCCATGGTGAGTTTGGCATGTGGGATTTTCAGAACATCTGCGGCAACTCCAACCCGAAATGTCAGGGGCAGTGACCAATAATCCGTGTCGAGATGCGCGTTGATGCGAGAGTTATTGCCTTCCTGTTCAGGAGCAATATCTACTTCAATCAGGGTATCATCCCCCTCCAGCCGCATCTTGTTTCCAAAATTGGATACGCTCATGCCAATTTTCATATCCTTGAACTGAGTCCGGAAGGTGGTTCCAAGATCAACGGCTACCGAGCTGGCTTTCATGTGCCAGATGCGCTGTTCGATATATTTCACATTAGCCCCAAAAGAAAATCGGTCAGTGAACTTTCTGCCCCAGCCAAGTGTGGCACTTAAATCAGAAGCACCAAACTTCTCACCTGTTCCCTCGGGAGCAAATACAGTGCGAACATCGTCCTCTTCAATTGAAATACTGGTTAAGGCAAAGCCAATGGTACCTATAGAGCCCATTGGAAATGCTGCAGATACATTATTAAATTCTATCCCAGCCAACCAATTGGTCTGGATAAAGCTGACCTCACTTTTATCCATAAGCGCTAGACCAGCTGGGTTCCAATAGAGAGAATGAACATCATCTACAACGGCCACATAGGCATTACCCATGGAGGTTCCTCGGGCTCCAATACCAATTTCAAGGAAGGAAGCTGCTGTGGTCCCGCGTTTTGATACAGCTTGTGTGCTGCTCACCATTAAAAGGAAGATTATTGCTATACGAAGTGTTTGTTTTGATAGATTCATGTCAACCTCCTACTTAATCACTGCGAATTTGCTAACATGACTACCAATTCCCGGTGCATCTATATGATACAGATAGATGCCATAGGCTATTTCCAGACCATCTCTGGATAGTAAATTCCAGGACTCAGCACCATCCCAGATTTCAGAATTATGCTCAATGGAATTAACAAATTTTCCGCTCATAGTATAAATACTGATCGTGCATTCCGGAGGTAGATGAATAAAATCTATCTTGCGTACTCCCCTTCCAGTATCGTAAAGATGTTGTGGTTCCCAGGATGCTGTCACCACATATGGGTTTGGAACAACAGCTATATCAGCCAGGAGACTGGATGGTGCACGTACATCAATATCTGCACCCGAAACAGTAAAGGTTAATTGATCATTTGCAGAGAATGGTTTCCGGGATTTGACAATGAACTGGTCACCTGGTTTAGGTTCCCAGGTTTGCCACTCACCATCCTGAAGTCTTACAACCGTATGTTCGGTCCCAACCCATATAGATCCATCATCAAGCTGGATAACAGATTGGATCTTATTCGTTCCAAGGTCTGGCACATTCGTTGTTGTGTAGGCTATATACTGTGAACCCTCATTGGCAGCGAAATCAACTACGTTGTAGCCATTTTTAGTAGCCATATGTATCCGATTGTCTGAACCCACAAATACATCAACGATTTTTCTATCCAGGAGACTATCCTGATTTGCGTACACGACAAGACTATCAACCATATTATAGATCGCTAGCCCGCGCTGTGTACCAATATAGAGGCTATCGCCTTTATGAAACATGGATAGAATTTTATCATCAGGCAAATCTGAGTTATCTTTATTCAGATACCAAAACGAATTTGTTGAAGGTTCATAAAATTCTAAGCCATCGGATTTTGTCCCGACTACAATCTTACCACCGCCCAGATCTAATAGATCAATGGATTCGTTTTGCACTATTCCAGTCATGAGCGTGTCGCTCTCAAACGTGGCGAAAGTATCAGCTTGGAAATCCATTAGTGTAATGGAGTTCTCAGCCCAGATATACGCTATGCTGGTACGTTGCCAGTCCCAGCGAAATAAGCCCTTGCTTGAAATCGACCATAAAATGCCTTCAGAGTCTTCAAGAACATCTTCAAAGCTGAGAAAGTCATATTTGACTTCCTCGGCGTTGTAACCGACAGGATCCAGATCAATTGCATAGGTCTGCCATCCGTAGTCTGAATGCACATTCAGACCTCCGGCTGTTCCTACCATAAGATCCCCAGCTTGACTGAATTCAAGCGCATAGATTGTATTGGAAATGAGCCCTGTATTCATGGTCAGGTTGGTCCAGGTACTACCATCATACACACCGATTCCATTACTGGCTGTTGCAAATATGACGAGATCATCCCATTGGGTGATGGCATTGACGTCGCCCACCTTGCTGCGATGGTTGAATCGCCAGGTTACACGTCTCTCTCCGCCTGCCTCAACAATTGGATACATTAAAGATCCTGCACGGAGCAGGGTATCATTTATGCTGGTCGAAAGAATGAAATCTACAGGTTTTTGATTGGTCAAATCTTCGATATGGTAAGTTACTCGTTTATTATTGATTGATGTGTCAGAGACCTGGGAATCGATGGTTAAGAGATAATCAAAGGGGACAGCTTTATACGCCACCGTATTATATTTTTCTGGTGTGATATAGGTAATAAAGTTCAATCCTGGAGACATCCAACCTGATTCCTCCTCCAGCAAAGCAACCTCATCATTGCTCACATTTACCCGGAATCCCTGAGTAACAAGTCCTCTGTTCTCACCACTAAAATCTGTTTGATCACTGAGCAGAATCTGTCCTGTAGTCACGTTTTCCAATTGAAAGGAGCTGGTAGCGCGAGCGATCTCATCAACATCGTTAGTCTCGAAATTTGGTTCGCCCAAATCTGGCATGGCATTGGCCTGGGTCCCGGAGGGGTTTGAGAAGGGATGCCAATTATCCTGATTTGGATCATTACCGAGATTTAGAGCTATATCGGAGCAGGGATTAATTGGATCCCCTGTCTCATATTCATCGCCACAGCCGTCCATACCGACATCATCGTAAATGTTTTCCCAGCCTTCCCACACACCAAGGGTTGGAAAAAGTGTGAAACTGGTATCGGGAATCTCCACAAAATACTGTAGAAAGGTTGTTCCTCCCACAGTGACGGTTTCAGTATCAACAAGTGTTGTGAAAAAAACGAAAGTGTTGAAAACAAAGCGATTGGTGTTTTCCGTAATACCTGACACTACGTGTGAAGCTGGAAGATTTACGGTAAGTGTATCAGCATTCGGCGCAAGTAGAATATCCAGAGTTTCGCTAAGCACAATGCGAGTGGAGTCATCCGTCCAGGTGCGCCAATCACCATCATTGTCAATGCCATCTTCAGACCAGTCATGAAAGCTGATCTGGTACTGATCATTGTTATGAACTTGCGAAGGGTCAACAACATTGACCTCCAGTTTTCCGGTTCCTAGAGTGGTATTGGCATCGGCTAATATTTCTGGTGGTAAATAAGCCATCGCAGGAGCATTTGGCACTGCGACAACCGTATTAATGGCAAAATCAACTGCATCGCCTGAGGCGTTTATCTCAATCCTCTTCGTACATTCTGAAGGCGCTATTGGTGGTCTTAAATCGATAGTAGATATGCCCCGCTCGTAGAAATCATAATCATAGCCAAAATCATATGCGACGACAGCATAATAATATTTTTGACCATTGTTAACTGTGGTATCTGTCCACGAATGTCTCAAACCAGTATCGGTGCCCATATCAAGATGAATACCATTTAAACCATAGGGATGGGGACCTGTGAGACCGTCATCAACATCAAATTGAGCGATGGGTTTGTTAAAGGTCTGGTTTCCATATGTATCGGTAATATTCCAGATTTCGTTAAAGGCAGGATCTGTAGCCCTGTAGATGCGATATCCTTCGAAATCCAGACCGTAGATCGGATCTACACTAAATTCGGCTTTATCGTCCCAATACAGAGACACAGCGCCATCTCCAGACACCACGGATACCTTGGGGAGGTTTGGTGGTTTGGCAAAGTTATAATCGCTATTATAGATTTGCTGCATGGTGGCAGAGTTACGCAAAATATCTTCATAATCGTTACCAAAGATGAGAGCTACGGCGAACTTACGTTCTTCTTCTCTGGGAAGGGCAAAGTAGGCAGATCCATACATAAAGGTTATATCAACGGTTTGGGAAATATTGGTAAATGATCCCGGTGTCAACTGTCCCCAGGTTACTCCATCCTGAACTAAGGCAATACCTGGGTAGGCCGCCGCTGTAAAACTTGTCAGACCGATCTGATCCGATTCGTCATTATCAGTATACTCGAAGTTTGGCTCACCCGCATCTGGAACGCCGTTGCCCTCAGTACCATCAAGATCTGGTTCGATATATTCACCAAAATTTGGTCCAACACCATCAGAACCTACATCGTCCACGTAGGGATCCCAATCCCCATCATTATCAATGCCATCATCCTGACTCTCATCAATCATACCATCATCATCATTATCCACATTATCAAGTGGGTTTCCAGGCGACTCTAGATACTTCCAGCCAAAGTAGGCAGGGACGAAACCACCATTAAGATGTGACCATAGGTCATGATCCCATTGATAGACAATGTCATTCATGGTATCAAACCAGGCATCGTCATCATACTGATCCCCATCATCACCGACATCTGCATCGCCGTACATGCCAAAAATGAATTTACTATAATCCCAGGAGCTGACATTTTGAATCCAATAGGTATAAATCAGAATATCTTCAGCTGCAGGATGAGCCCATTGATACCCGCGCACGGAAACATCAACCCCAATACCGCGCTTAATCCCATCATAAATGCTATACTCGGTTCCTGCGGGTGATGCGTTTGATGCACCAATTAGGGTCTTAATGCGCAGTGTGTGGTTGCCGATAAGTGAATCGATTGCATACCACTTATCATCTTCAACTTTGATCACATCAGGTCGTAGCCCACTTCTCACATCCAGAGCTTCAGATGCGTTTATATCTCGGACGAGCCCGACGAATGAAGTATTATAGTCAACCAGCAGTGCATAGGAATTGGAATCTGAATCTAAGAAAGGTATGATTTCTCCGAAGTGTTGGTCTTCATCCCGTTTAAAGGGGTAGTGCTTGAATTCGTCATTATTAGAGTCATCCATATGGAAATAACTTTCCTGGTCAGCACGGGCATATTTGCCATACTGTCCAGCCCATACTCCATCCCAATCTGCTGGAAGATTCGACCAGCTTTCTGGCCAGGACAATGAGTCATCACTCATGGCGATGAGAGAGTCATTATTGTTGGCGTAACCCTGGGTGGGTTCAAACTGCCAAAGATAATCACCCGTGGCTGGTCCATCCTTGGACGAGGATGGCATTCCGTCACTCAATATCCTGAGCATCCCTCCACCGCCTGCACTGGGAACTTCTGTAGCGACAATGGGTGAAAATTCAGCCAGATAAGATCGACCAGAGCCAATGGGATAAATCCCACAATCATAGCGCCCTGGAGAATTTGCAAAATCAGCAATTGAACCAAAATTGCTAAACCGGGTCAGGATTTTATTGCCATTATGTACTGCTAACCTACGGTTTCCATGCTGATTTGCATCCACACCGAGCCCTGCATACTTACTCAGACTCGGACGATAGGTTTTAATATTGCGTTTATCAGTTTTACCACCTCCAGCGAGGAGTGTGGCAGTCAGAATAATGATTAGCGAGATGGCTAAATAGGATTTTGTATATTTCATAATGTATCCCCGACTCACAAAGAGGTCGATATGCCAATGCGGATTTGGCGTGGTGATGAATAGTTGCCCGGTCTGTTCAGATATTCTGTAAGCGTGTTATAATTCCAATTGGGATCTTCTAAGGTGTACGTAGGAATTAATGAATAGCCGGATCGACCTGTATCCGTATAGACGCTTACCTCGTTACGAATATCAAGGAAATTATAAATATTGGCAGAGAAACTTATTTCCCGGCCTGCAAACATGAGCGTTTTTGTAATCCGCATATCCAGGTTGATTTGTTGTGGACGCCTCGCGCTGTTCTCAAAACCACCCCCTACCAAACTGGGGTTCGTGGGTGTATAGGGTAAACCCGAACCGTATTCTCCAATCAGGCTAACATTGACCTGATAGGGTAATTTAAACAAGACTGTACCATTGAGGGTATGGCGTTGATCCCAATCCAGGTAGACCAGTTGCTTCTCTGAATCACGATTATTTTGAGCATCCCAGAACGCAGAGCGCGGATCTGAGGCGTTTCCTTCGGCTACACTATAGGTGTAATCCAGGCTGGAGGAAAACCCGCTCGAATAGCGTTTAGTCAGAGATATAGTTAATCCTTTAACGTTTCCATAATCTCGATTAACATATTGTCCATAGACTTCGTTAGTAAAAGTGGTGAGAATTTTTGATCCCAGCAAATTGCTGATATCCTTATAAAAACCCGTTACATCAACCCCGATATTTTCACCAAATTGTTGTTGAAAACCCACCTCATACTGTACCGTTTTTTGAGGCTCAAGATCAGCGTTTCCCATGGTGGCAGATGCAACTGCACCTCCTACGGGAACTTCAAAATCTGGATTAATGTACAGGTAAGTGTAGCTGGGTATCTGGAAGAAATGGCCGTAGGAGAAGTGGAGGACGCCCATATCTGTTATGGGATACGCTATAGCCAACCGGGGGCTCAATTGAACCTTCTTGGAAGCATCCTTGAACCAGTATTCCATCCGATCTTGATAATTTTTTGCATTTGAGGAAATGGCTTCCGCTTCCGTGATCAATCCATCTCCATCAAGATCATGGAACTTATTCATCAATTTTAAAGGAGCATGGGGATTGGGATCGGCAGGATCAGTCAAGGTTGAGCCATCGGGCTCAAATATCTCATAGCGTATTCCTGCATTGACGATCATATCTGCCACTTCAATTTTATCCTGGAGGTAAACAGCATATTCATACGGATTCCTCACCATTTCACTAAAATTCGGAGTGGTTTCCTTTTGATCAGGTGTTTGAATTTCAGGTGGATCGTATCCTTCTGCCGGATCATAGAGTATGGAAAAATCTCTGCGGAAGATACTGTTATATCGGAACTCCGCACCACCTTGTAGTTGATGCATGTGATTGATCTGATTGGTCATATCGAATTTTACTAATTGAGTTCTTGTGATCCGATACAGGTGGTACTTGGAAATGCCGCCCAGATTATATTTCTGACCCGTGGAAGCATCTAATATCTTATTGTCGTTTTCATATTGAGCCAGGGATTCAGTAGGATAATCAGTCGGGTCAGGCATATTAAAATCTGAGATGCGAAACATATTGGACATGAAAACTGAGTTCCAGTTGGTATCGTAAAGATTCTTATAGTAGGATCTGCCAAAATTTCCAAGAATTGAAGCCTTTACAGAATAGAAGGCTTCTGGACTCAGTGTGTGTTGAAACACCAGTCCAATATTCATGTTATTCCCATATGAAGTTGCTCTCCCCTCGGGAGTATACTTCCAGCCGACTGCATTGCTGTTGTATGATCGACTGCTTCCATAAAGGACATTCAAGGACAATTTTAAACTTTGGGAAAACAAGTGAGTCAGCTTGCCCTGAAGATTCAGACTGGTGGAGTTGGACAGGGGCACTATGGAATTATCCCCACGATTGTTGTTCCATTCCCCATCCCCGTCACCATCTATGTAATACTCGCCACTGAGCCGCCCATTGCCGTCTACATCCTCATAGGTAAGCTGGGGTCTAAATTCTCGAGTGTCGATGTCTGAATCGAAAATCCCGTTGCCATTGGTATCTCTAAACCACGCTCCAGTTGTTTGGTCGAGGATAACATCCGGGTCAACAGAATACACACGATCCCCGCCATCCCACAATCCATTCCCAACTTCTCCTGAGTTGGCAACTAAATTTCCTTCTCCCCCATTTGGGTTCAGATAGAAATCCCAATTGTCACCATTGGGGTCAGGACCAAGATTTAAGGGCTCACTTGAGCAGCCACCCTGGCCATCTTCATATTCATCGGGACAGCCGTCAGCACCATAGTCAACAAAATCAGAAAAATATTCTCCATTTTCAACCGCCATTGAGTTCTCGCTATCCCAGGAAAATGAATCTGGCTTAAAGCGTCTCACACCGTAAAGGCGTCCAGTGACATCTTCATACCTGCCAGAAGTGAAAAATGATGTTTTTTTAGACAGACCTGGAACGGGTCCGCTGAGACTCCATTGGAAATCGTGACGACCTGATGGCGTGAAAGTTTTGGAGTCAAACCCCAAAACATCAACTCTAGATATATCAAGATCATCCTTGATATCTAAATCACCTGGGATCAATCCGAGATAAATCTCAGGATCCGGAGAAATATAGCGCCCATAACGGTAGCCTAATTGACCTGAATATTTGTCCAGGCTTCCGTCCTTGGTAATAATATTGATGATACCAGACATAGCCTGTCCGTATTCGGCATTAAAGGTACCCGAAATGACCTGAAGTTCTTGAATGGCATTATTTTCAATACCAACACCCATATCCTGGCCATAAGAATTTGTAACGGGAATCCCATCGATGAGATAGGCTACTTCCGAGGAGCGTCCACCCCTGATATGTATGCCACCACCGGCATCTACAACCACACCGGCCTGGAGAGAAACGGCTCCCTGAAAGGATTCTACTGGCATGGCCTCAAGTTCTGCCGCGCTAATATTGGACTGGGCATGCGTGATATCGGCCTGAATCATAGATCTGTCAGCAGTCACAGTAACCACATCACCTTCGATAATACTGAGAATCATCTGAACATCCTGGGTGGTTGTGAGATCCACCATAATGCGGATGCCTTCAACAACCTGCTTGGAATATCCGATCATGGAACAATGCAGATCATATACACCAGGAGAGACATTGAGAATCAAATAATTTCCATCGATATCTGTGGCTCCACCCATCCCAACAGCAGGAATCATCACATTCACACCAATGAGAGGCTCTCCCGTGCTTTGATCAGTAACTTTTCCAATTACTTTTCCAGAAGTTCCAGCATAAAGCAGTTGGATCGGAATCAATAAAATCATGAATAAATGGATAAACTTTTTCATGGCAACCCCACTTAAGTACAAATGTTATTTTCTACGTCAAAAAGAAAAAAGTACCTACCAAAAATAGTGATCATCCAGGGAGGTACTTTTATATACTATTTACCTTTATTGAGCAAATTAAATTACTCTAAAAATACAAACTCAGGTTGAATCTCTGCACATTATTGAGCCTGCCAAAATCAGCATAGGCCCAATCAAAACGCAATCCCGTTGCAGATCCGAAGAGTGGAAGATCAAAACCAGCACCCAAAGTAAGCCCCTCTTCTCTGGTCTCCATATCGGATGAAGCAAGAGATGTGTTAGTCTCCACAAAAGGTGATTTCCATCCAGCCCTCAAAAAATACTTGTCCAGTAAGCTTAACTCAGTGCCAACATTGATTGATTCATAGTTGTCATTCGGATGAATGGCATCTATAGCCAGAGTCACCTTGGTCACACCAATATCTATCACATCCATGGCAACTCCAACTCGAAAAATGAGAGGCAAATCCCAATTGTCCATAGCATAGTCCACTGGTATAGCATCATTATTACCTTCAAATCCAGGTGCTGGGTCATAGCGTTCTAACGCATCACGGCCTGACATGGTCATCGTTGAGCCGTAATTTGAAATACTCATGCCCAGGCGCATATCATTGAATTGAGTTCTAAAGAGTGTCCCAACATCTATGGCCATGGCCGTAGCCGTGCTATGCCAAATACTTTGCTGGATGAACTTGGTATTAAAACCAATCGAAAATCGATCTGTGAGAGCACGAGCAAGAGTAAGCTGCATGGCCAAATCGCTGGCTGTAAACTCCTCACCTGTTCCGTTTTGTTGCAGTTCAGTCGTAACTTTCATATCTTCCATGGTGAGTGAAGTTATACTTACACCAACGGTTCCGATGCCATAAAGCGGGAATATGATCCCCATATAATTGATGGCGACATCTGCGATCCAATTGTTACGCTGAAACATAATTTCACCGCCACCGGCTTGAGCGATGCCAGCAGGATTCCAGTAAAGACCAGAGGCATCCTGACTCATGGCGACATATGCTTCACCCATTCCCGTCGCCCGGCTACCGATTCCAATTTTGAGAAACTGTGCAGCTGTGGTACCACCTTTATATTGCCCAAAGCTCGTTGAGATTGCGATAGCAAGGAGCATGATCATAATTTTTTTCATGGTCAATCTCCCTACTTGATCACGGCAAATTTGCCGATTGTTTGTGCGTTATCGGTTTCAACATGGTATATATAAACACCATAGGCAACCTCTAGATTATCCAGATTGAGGAGATCCCAAGATTCTGCCCCATTATAAACAGATTCATTATGTTCTAACTTCTGGACCAGCTCACCTGCCATGGTATAGATGCGGATGGTGCATTCCATGGGAAGATTGATGAAGAATATTTTACGTTCTCCACGTCCAGATTGCAGATATGGTTTCTGCTCCCAAATGGCAGTAGCCACATATGGGTTGGGCACGACTGACACTGCCTCAAGTTTATCAATGACCTTTGCTGCATCCTCCTTGCCAGAGGAAGTCTCATAAAGATGATTGTCAAAACTACTGAATTGTTTTCTCGTGTAAATATTCAACACATCACCTGGCTGAGGTCCAAAGGTATTCCATTCATTTCTTGAAATCATTTGTTCCAGACCATTTTCAGTTCCGAAATATCCTAAACCATCTGAAAAGGTGATCGCTCTAATATTCTTATCAGTATAGATGGTTTCATTACCCCAACTGGCCTCAAACTGTTCAAACTCTACACCGGAGGTGAAATTGCTATTGGCATTAGAGATATCCATCACTGCATAGCCTGCTCCTGTGCCCAAAAATATTTCAGAGTCATTTTTGTAAGCGATACTATAGACCTTATTGTCTGGTAGTGTGCTATCTGATTTGAAATAAACGGTAAAGGCATCATCAACCATCATGGCGACACCTTTCGCAGTTCCGAGGATGAGGTTACCGCCCAGAGATTCGGGTAACTGGTCAATGACGAAAATATCATCATTCAGAAGACCGTTTACATTGTCTTTTGGATAATGAGTCCATAGGGAGTCAACATAGTTGTATGCGATGAGACCTTTGTCGGTCCCAATCCACACGGTATTGTCGACAACTTTCAAATCGTTCACTTTTGTATCTTCTAATTTTTCCAGATAATCAGAAAGTGTATCCGGACCAAGGAAGAAATCAATATCGTCATCATAACTGCTAATATAAGTTCCCTTCATATTAACTCTTATTAGACCATGTTTACCTGTGGCAATCCAGACGGAACCTTCACTATCCACATCCAGGGCAGTACAGGCAGCATAACTCTTAGTAGCCTGTGGTTCTTCTAGTGTAGCGGATTTATCCTCTTCCCATTCATCAAAGATTACTTCAAGACGTTGATGATGTTTCCAGATTTCACCATCATAAAGTGACACACCGTGGGAGGTAGCAATCAAGTAATGGCCTTCATGGTAAATGATATCCTTGATGGCTACATCTGAGATTAAGCCACCACCTGAACTTGCATTGGTCCAGAATTTCCAACCCTTACTCTCCTGGTTATATAGGGCTACTCCTCTCGTCGAAGTCCCTAACATCACTCCATTGGACAGGGGCAACATACTCTCAACCTTTCCCAGGGGTGTGATAAATGTGAATTCCCAGGTTGGTAGGAGATCAACACCAATTTCAGTCCCACTCCGGTCTTCATTTATATAATAAAATGGGGTGATTTTGCTCCTGGCCTGAAGACTTGAATCAACATTGCTGGTCACAATGACGTTGCTTCGCACTCCAGTTTGAACCTCCGTGACGCTATAGGCCATGGGGAATTGTGTGCGTGACCATACACCAAGCTTAAGTGAAGTATCCACAACAGTTTCAAAGAATTCAAGACGATAATCCAAGGGGATGGCAATCCCTGAGGTACCACTTGAGTAGATACGGGCCGATGGCCGCCAGATACAATCTCCACTGGCCCAGCCAATACGATCCTCATCCAATTTCAGCGTATCGTTATACACAAATACCTGAAGTCCATTGCTGATCTGGTTAAAATCTTCCCCATTTATTCCGAGTTGATCTTCCATAATTAATAATTCATTCAGGGGATCTGTTACATCCACTACGGAGAAGGACTGGGTTATCCTTACCAGTTCCTGAAAGTCTTGCATGTCAATATCAGGCTCACCCGCGTCAGGTTTTCCATTGGCTTCCATGCCATTGGGATTGGTGGATGGGTTCCAATTGTCGCCATTTGGATCGGATCCGGGTATGGCAACAACAAGTTCAGAACATCCCCCACTCCCATCTTCATATTCATCAGCACAACCATCGGAGCCAACATCATCATGAACACTCCCGTCAGTTGTCGGTTCCCAAATACCCATGGTAGGTTCTATAACAAAGGCATCTGGATAGATATAGACTGTGTCTGTCGATAGTGAAGGTCCTTCCAACCAGGATTTAATTTTCCACTGGAAACCATTATATACAAAGATATTTCCCACCCCACCTTGCACCAGAACCATATCAGTTGTGGTGCTGGAATAGCTTATCGTATCCACGCTTGGGGGAATGAGCATATCAACATAAACCCCGTTGTCACGAAGTATGTCAGTATCCACATAGGTCTCCCAGTCTCCATCGTTGTCAACAAGATCCATTCCAGAATCAATAAAACGGACTTCCATGGTACGGTCGTCTGGAACCAGGGTTGGATCAATAATTTTGAATTCAATCTCACCTGTGCCAGGCATGCCCTCGTCACTAATATCATGTATCTCTGGAGCAATAAAGCCAACTGAAGGAGCCTGAGGAGTAACCATGGCGGTGTTTACATCCAGTGATACATTTCCGGCAAAATCCTCTTGAATCGTTTTCGAAGTTTCCGTAGGCGGAATGATGTCAATGGCAGAACCTGAATCATAGGCGCAAATTGCGTAAAAATAGCGTTGACCATTCACCAGGTTCTTATCCACAAAGCTGTGAGCCAATCCAGTATTCGCGCCCATATCATAATGAAGACCAGAATTCTTTATCTGTTCCACGGGATGCGGACCGGAGATACCGTTTTTCAGATCAAACTTGGCAATGGGATTCCAGAGATAGGGACTTCCATAGGTATCTGTAATAATTAAAGATTCGTTAAAGCCAAAATCGGTGGCACGATAAATAGCATAGCCTTCAAAATCCTTCCCATAAAGGGGATCTCTAGATCGCTCGGCACCTTCATCCCAATACAGGGTAACCTGACCATTGCCGGGAACAGCTGTCAAACGGGGTTTATTTGGTGGTTTGACGAAACGGTATCCGGCATCATAGATTTCCTGCATAATTTCGGCAGTGGCATAAAGATCACGGGTATTATGCGGATCCTCATAGAGAGTTTCACCCGTTGCCCCGTTTGAGTTATAACCATACAGCATGGCAATGGAAAAACGGCGTACATCATTGGGAGCCATTTTAATGGGTCCTGAGCTATACATAAAAATGTTATCTGAATTTTGCTGAAAAGCAGAGGTATCAATGGGTGCTGTGAGACGACTGGAATAATAATAATCCTCAGTTGCAGTACTGTTTGAGTAGGCATCAACAATAAAACCAGTCAAACCAATCTGATCTGCCTCGTGAAGATCCTTTTCATCAAAGTTTGGTTCGCCAGGATCCGGCATGCCATTGGCCTCGGAGCCGTCAGCATCGGAGTTTATGTATTGTGGATCATCAGGGCCGACTCCATCGGCCCCCAGGTCATCATTGACCGGCTCGCCTTCATCCCATTCTCCATTGAAATTCCAATCGGAATAGGCTTCCCAGTCACCATCATTGTCAATACCGTCTTGCATGGATTCATCAACCATGCCATCGGCATCATTATCGATACCATCTCGAGGCTCACCAGGAGATTCCAAGAATTTATATCCGAAGAAACCGGGGATGGTGGTTCCAAATACAGGATCACCAATGGCATCATCATCCCATCCATAAACGATATCAATGTAGGTATCAAAATAGGCATCATCATCGTTGTAATCGTCGGTGCCACCCACGTGGGGATCTCCATACATTCCAAAATACATGTTATCCAGCGTATCAAGACCTACATTCTTAAGTTCGTAAACAAAGAAGATCACGTTTTGAGCCCTGGTGGCGATCCACTGATATCCACGTGACTCCACCTCAAGACCGAGACCCCCTCTGACAGTATCCACAGGAAACGCAGGATAAAATTCATCATCCTTTAATGAATCTGACCAACCCTGTTGGGGCCAGTAGGTGTTATGACTTTTAATGTAAAAATCATCCATCACGTAATAGGACTCCTGGTCGGCGGTGGTAATACCCTGACCATATTCACCGGGCCACATATAATCCAGAAAGGCCGGATCATACCAACTACCTGGCCATGAGTCAGGTTTTTCATCACGGTTTTCATCAACTGCATCGCTCATAGCTATGGAGAATTGAAAAGGATCGTGGTAACCAGGTTTCGGTTGCCAGTCACCGGGATTATTGTCAAAGCCACCATTATCGTAACGCACGCCGGCAACCGTGAGGCCGTCACTGACAATGATATCACTTTGACCGCCATAGGTTTTGATCCTGGCACCAGCTACCACACCGAATTCAAAGGCATAGCCACGACCTGATCCAATCGGCCATTCCATGGATGGCTCCGTGTGAGGACGTCCAATAGAACCATAATTATAAAAAAGCGTGCGTACGCGATTTCCATTATGAGTACCCGCCTTACGATCACTTAAAGCGGATGCTTTGGACATATGGTTGCGTCGATCTAATGTGTTATAATATTTCAACCAGGCTGCCCGATTGCTTTTACTTTCAGGCACTGGATTGTCATTATTCGATCCTGCATTCAACACACCGAAGAGGGTGATGAGGGCGAGTAGTAAAATATATTTTTGCTTCATAATTACACCTTCCTAGAAACTTGTTGAGAAGCCAATGCGAAACTGGCGTGGACTACTGAAGTAACTGGGTCTGGTCAACCAATCAGTCAGTGAGTGTCTACCGTAAACGTTTCCATTATCCGGTGTATAGGTTGGGATTAACGAATAAGTGGCTCGCCCGGTATCCGAGAAGACACTTCTCTCATTCTGTGTATTCAAGGCGTTGTAAATCTTTGCAAAGACAGTCCAGTGCAAGCCAGCGAAATCTACATCCTTATGCATATTGATATCTATATTGAAAAAATCTGGTCGACGATCCGAATTAGGAGAGTCAAGGGAAGAGCCCTGATAAGTCGGTGTGTAGGGCAAACCAGAACCATATTTTGTAAGGACTGAGACACCCCACTTACGGGGTTCAGTCAATGAAATATTCACATTCACAGTATGGGTTTGATCCCAGTCGAGGGGGATGACCTGTTTGACAACTTCCGCAGGTGGATCGCTTTGGTTTGCATAAAACAGGGACAGCGGATCGGAGGCATTGCCCTGTGCCACGAGGTAAGTATAGTCAGCAGAGGCTGATAACAAGCCGCTGCGACGTTTATTTATTGAGAAGGTAATACCCTTGGTATCGCCATAATCACGATTGGAGTATACGATATAGTTCACGGTATTGTACTTTTCGAACTGGTCAGAACTGAGTAGACCTGAAAAATCTTTATAAAATGCGATCACTTCTATACCCAGATCAGGTGTCAACTCCTGTTGCAGACCAATCTCGTATGTCACCGTTTTTTGTGGTTTCAGATTGGCATTTCCCAGTATGGATTCATTACTGGCAGTGCTGATTTCCATCTCAGGATTTGCATATAAATAGCTGAACGTGGGAATCTGGAAAAAATGACCATAGCTAAAGTGAATAATACCCTTATCGGTGATGGGATAGGCAACACCAATTCTGGGTGAGATTTGGTGCACGGGTTCTGTATTTGCATAAAAGTCATTATAACCTTTCCACTGCTTACCATTGGCATCCAGGGTATCCAGGATTTCATCAAAGGCAGTCACCTCACCAGAAAATTGAAAAAAGGTGTCAAGCGAGGCCGTTTCTGTATTTTCGAGAGTATAGAGCCAGTAAGTTGGATTTTCTGGATCCCGGTAATCGCTGGGCACAAAATAGTTCGGATTGAAGTAGTCGTAGCGCAATCCAATGTTAACAATCATATCAGTCAACTCAATTTTATCTTGTATATAGAAGTAGGCCTCACGAGGGTTACGCGAACTCAGTGAAAGCTTGGATACAGCGTCGGTGAGCCAATTGTCGTATGAATCATTAGAAAAACTGGATTCAGTATCTTTAATCGTAGGAATCCAATCCAGGTTTTCCTGGACAAAAACAGTGTAAGCCTTGTACTGCATTTTATGCGTTTTAAACCCAACTCCAGCTTTCACCTGGTGGGTATTGTTCATTTGCCAGGTCAAATCGCCACTTACCAGATAGGTTTGGTTGATACGCTCTGAATAAGCATGGCTATGACCGCCAGCTAAATATTCATTGTCAGGTTGTTCAGAAATTTCGTTTGGTAAAAAGTAGGCTTTCTTCAAATCGTTAATAACGAATTCAAATTTGACCTGTCTGACCCAGTCTGTCATGTACGGAGCAGTCAGCATTTCCACCCAGGTGGGTCCATCGGTGGTTTCCCAGGTATTGGTAATCCCAAATGAAAATGAGTTGCGACCAAAAATATCCGTCACATACAAGGTCGTGCCATTAACTGAAAGGCTATCATAAAATGAAATGATCATATCACTCTTCAGAATCAGCAAGGAGTCCTGAGGTGATCCATAATAGCTGCCCATCCCGATGCCAGAGACAGCGTCGGCTGCTGCATCAGCCACAAAATCAGCCCACTCCGACACATTGGCAAAGACCAGTGATTTTTCCTCACTCAAATCTTCTGGATCCACGTCGATATAAAAGGTTTTAGCTGTGGTTTGGTAAAATGAGCCTTTAATATTATAAAACATCCGCTCATTCAGTGAATGTCTCAAGTCCATGATGATTGAAGTGGAGGTCGATTGATTGGTAGGTCTGCCATCGGGATTGTACTTATATCCCAGACTATAGCTTTGGGATTGGGCAACGTTATGAATAATGCTGGTATTCAATTTAAGCTTGGGGTTAATCTTCCAGGTCAACTTTAACATCCCATTTAAACGAGAAGATGAATTGAGCCGAACCACACTGGAGTCTCCGCTGGCACCACTATCCCACATTTGGTTACCATTAAAGTCTATGTAGGGCTCACCATCCAGTATCCCATTATGATTTGCATCGACAAAGGGGTCGCCGCTGAGCACCCCATCGCCATTGAGATCAATAAATTCCCAGTCTTCATTATCGATGAATCCGTTTTGATTAAAATCAATATTATGATCATAGCGACCGTTTCCGTTAACGTCCTTGAAGGGCTCGCCCACAGTAAATGATCCATTGCCGTCAAAATCAAAATAGGATTCACTGCCAGGTGCGAGTTGACCATCCCCATTCAGATCGGTAAAAGGTTCGGCAAAATTCAGCAAGCCTGCACGACCCCAGGGGGAATCTCGCAATTCTTCAACGGCTTTTGAGGTTAAATAATTGACATCATTGGGAGTATGCTCTCTCACTCCACGATACAGACCGCCATAATTGTAGGCCCGCCCATTGGCGAAAAAGCTGAGTTTCTTGCCAAAGCCCGGCACAGGACCAGACAGACTGAGTTCTAGATTTTTTATGTTGGCCGGGTCAAATTCATCACCATGCTCGAAAAAGCGTGTGTCTTCAGTATAGTAATCACCCATATAGGCACTGATGTTACCCTGGTATTTTTCACCGCCTTCTTTGGTTACAATATTAATAATGCCTGACATGGCCTGACCATATTCAGCATTAAAGGTACCGCTCAATATTTGAAGCTCCTGAACCGCGCTGTTTTCCAGTCCGACTGCCAGACCACCCGATGAGAGATTGGTAACTGGGACACCATCAATCATGTAGGTCACCTCGCTTGATCGACCGCCTCGTATATGCATGGAACCATCAGCTCCTGCTACGATACCCGCTTTTGTACCAATAATACCTGCCAGGGACTCAACCGGCATTTCTGAGATTTCAGCCGCACTAACGATAGATCTTCCAGAGGTTAAATCTTTTTGAACCATGGGTCTCTCAGCTACAACGATGACCTCCTCATCAGATTCAAGGATCTGCACTGTCATGGGAAAATCGACGACTGTCGTTAAATCCCCTCGAACGGATACTTCCGTCATCACCCTGTTCGTATAACCAATCATGCCTGCGCGGACAGAAAATACACCCACAGGAACATTGATAATAAAGTAAATTCCGTCGCCATCTGTTGAGGCTCCCATACCAGTTCCTTCAATGATCACATTGACACCAGGCAAACCTTCACCGGTTTCAGCATCAGTAACTCGTCCTGAAATTTTTCCTGTGGTTCCACCAATAATATTATTTGCTAATAAAACGAATATAAATACTCTCAGAATGGTTCTGCGAAAATTTGCCAACCTTGAACTCATACAATCTCCCTAGTTCCATAATTCATTACTTATAGTAAAGCGCTGTAATCTAATATTATAGTCGGACGGTTTACTCAAGTCAACCATCTTAGTTTGTTAGGTCATTATTATTAACTAACTGGTCTTTTATGACTTTTTATAAGACCTTTTCCCTTGTTAACCTTTATAACAATCTCTAGATTTACGCCACTTTTAGTTAATCCACAAACGAATGGTATCAATAATAAGTTGTAGCCATTTTTTTATTTATTTGAGAGATACAAGAATCAATTAACAAAGGAGGACAAAAATGGGAATGAATTTACCAAAGTGGTCGATTACCCTACTACTCCTGACATTTGCAGTTTTTGCAATGGCAGGTGAAAATGGTGTAAATGCTTACACGGAGGGATGGTCTGAATCGCATCCTACTGCTGGCGATGTTTACTGGGGTGCGGCTGGTCCATTTGATTTCGATGGAGATGGCTACGACGAATTTGTAGGTGTCACCGATGCTGGTGGTATCACAGTCATCATGTATGAGAACAACGGTGATGATAGTTTCGAGAATGTCTGGACATATGTCATCGCAGATGTCGTTTATTCTAGAGATGTTGCTGACGAAGTATCTGATCTGGATGGTGACGGAATTCCAGAACTTCTTATTGCTGGAAAAGGCAGCACCGACTATAACTCAGTTTTCATTTTTGAGTTTGATACAAGCTCGACCGACATGAATTTTAATCTCGTTAGCAGTTTTGATCCTGAAGAAGTTGCAGGTCTCGTTTCAGATGATGGAACTGATTGTAAAACGCTCATGGCGGGTGATATCGATGGTGATTTTGTCGATGAATTAATTATATCAGACGGTGGTGGTACTGATTTTGTCATGGTCACGAGTCTGGATACAAATTCCACATTTGAATTCCCCAACTGGATCGTGGAGTTTACTGACGAAAGTATGTCCTACTCTGCTTACGGTGGCGTAATTGGTGATTTTGATAACAATGGCACCAACAATTTTGCTTTCGTTGAATGGGACTATAATGCCATCGCTTTTTATGATGTCATTGGACCAGATGATTATGAGCTTATCCTTTTCACAGATGATCTTACCCCTGAGGACGGTGGTTCTCAGCGTTCAGTGGAATCAGCTGATTTAAATGGTGATGGATTTACTGAAATCTATTGCGCATCAACGAATGGTAACGTTTACTTGTACGAAGTAGGCGCTGATCTAGCGGATTTTGTTGACTCAACGGATGTTCATGTCATTTTCGAGGGTTCGGATGTATGGTCTTTCGCTGGCGCAAAAATGGGCAACACTGATATCTGGTGGGGTGCAGCGGATGGCGCCGATTATATCATTACTGATCAAGATTCATCTGCTCTAATTGACCTGGAATATGATGGATTCGGAGATGTAACCGATGCTGCATCATGGACCGCCTACGTCATTCCAACTAATGTTGCCAACTGGCAGGATGTTGTGATTGGCGATTTTGATTATGACGGTCTGGATGAGTTTATTACTTTCACCACAGAAGCTCCATTGGCTCAGGTATTTGAGCACGATGGTTGGAACTGGTCCCCTGGCGTGGATACTCGTCCCGTTGTGGCAGATACCTCTTCTGTAAATCCTGTGACACCTGGTTTTCAGACACGTGGCGTCACCGCTGGTAGTGATCTTGATGGTGATGGTTTTCAGGAAGTTCTTGTAACCGATTATATGGTTCACGGTGTTCATATTTATGAAGCCACCGCAGACAATACTCTGGAATGGAAAAATACCTTAACTACCGATTCAACAACCTATGGTTCAAATGCCCGTCATGCTATCACAGGTGATTTGGATAATGATGGCGTTGGCGAGATCATTTACATGAGTTTTCGCGATGCTGCTGAAGCCGGCAACGGTGTTAATGTTTGGGAATGGGATGGCGTAGTAGGTAGTGATAATTATACCCAATATGTCTTACCTGTCATGGTTGGCGGCGTTGAAGTTGACAGATATTATGGTGAGCGCACATTGAACGTTGGCGATCCTGATGGTGACGGTCAACAGGAACTTCTGATTTCCAACAATGGAAATACAGCCGCAACCTATGACATCCACATGATTGCTCATGTTGATGGAACCTTTGAATCCGGTTTTTACTCACTGGTTTCTGAATGGGAATCCAACAAAGACGCTACCGAATGGGGTGGATCACCTGGATACGGTCAGGCAAATGTGACCGATCTTGATGGCGACGGCGACAAGGAAGTCTGTTTCTTTTCCTGGAATAACAACACCATGTTGGTTGTCGAGTCCCAGGGAACAGATGACTATCTCATTCAAAGTTCAGTCCTGCTTGATTCCTCAGGCTCTGACGATACTGTTTATGGCACCACCTATGTAACTGATATTGATGGTGATGGCATTGATGAGATCTATGGACCTCAGTACCCAGCAGGTTGGGTATGGCAGGTCAGAGGTGGTGCCGATGTTCAAGATATCACCTTTGAAAATGGTGTCTCAATCATTTCACATCATGGCGCTCCCTGGGATCTTACTGGTGGTGATAGTGACGGCGATGGCGTAGATGAACTCTACGGCGTTGATTATGGCCATGCTCGCATCATTCAGTGGTCATTCAATGGAACCGGTTGGGATGAAGTAGTGGTTGCGAACTGGAACCAGCCCATGGGTGGTTTTGGCCTCGATTTCGCACAGGATCTTGATGGTGATGGACATTCCGAACTGATCCAGGGTTTTCTTGAGCCACCATATTCATCTGGTAATCCTACAGGTTACACCTTCTCTATTTCCGAGCTAGGTGCCACTGAGGGTGCTGACAATAAATGGACTATTGTTACGCCAAATGATTACAAACTAGAACAGAACTATCCAAACCCCTTCAATCCTAGCACAACCATAGAGTTCACGCTTCCATTGGCAAAAGACAATGTGAGTTTGACCATCTACAACATGCTTGGACAAGAAGTGATTCGTTTAGCTGATAACGCTTCATACGGTCCTGGTTCACATAGTGTGACCTGGAATAGTCTTACAGCAAATGGAACACCTGCAGCAGCCGGTGTCTATGTCTATGAGCTCCGTTCTGGACACGTTTCCAAAACAGCTAAGATGACTCTCATCAAATAATCTGAGAGTTTCGTTTTACCTAAAAGGCCCTGCCATTGGCGGGGCCTTTTTTTTGAGTGTGATGGTCATAACTTAGGTCACATTCCCCCATTCCAGATCAACCCTGATTTGTTTTAACTTGGTGCATCCCTGATGACAGGTTAGAATAGTGGCTATTAAGCTCCGACGAAAGGAAACCACTCGTGCCCATGTTTTTCGATCTCCCCAATGAATGGATTGCTTTCCTCATATTTTTTTCAATCATCATGGTCTTTATTGGTCTGGCTGAAGTCGCCCGAAAAGTATTTAGTCTCTCCCCTGAGCTCTCCAGAAAATTTGTCCATGTCATGGTTGGTGTTCTGGTCTCCCTGGCACCCTTCTTTCTAACATCCAGCACGCCTGTTATTCTGATGGGGGTCATCTTTACTATTATTAACTATATCGCTCTTAAGCAAGATAGCCTTAAAGGCATGCATACGACTGAACGTGTATCTTTTGGAACAGTATATTTCCCCATCGCATTTACGCTGCTGGTTGTCATGTTCTGGGAAAGAAATATTGTTCTCTTTGTGGTAGCCATGCTGGTTCTCGCTTTCTCAGATACAGCTGCAACTGTGATTGGTGAACGAGTCAACTCGAAGCATAAATTCGTTTTGTGGCATGACAAGAAAAGCTGGCCCGGCAGCATTACCTTTTTCATCATGACCCTTATTGTGGTTTTATTTGCTTATCCCGTTTATTCTGACTTGATAAATTCCCCCCCGCTACCGATTAAGCATCTCGTCACCATGGCTTTCTTCACGGCTTTTGTTTCCACGGTTGGCGAAGCAGTATCCAAACGGGGTAGTGATAATCTGACGCTTACGTTGACAGCTGCCCTGGGAATGGATCTATATCTCTCATCCATGCATGCCGGCACACTGGCTTATATGGGTAGCTGGTTTGCTGTCTCCATGATTCTTGGGTATGGTGCCTTCAAGCTGAAATCTCTGAGCATCAGTGGCGGCTTCGGTGCCTTCCTCCTCGGTGTATTCATGTTCGGCATGGGTAGCTGGCATACCATGCTGCCTCTGATTGGTTTTTTTGTACTATCCAGCATTTTATCTAAAATTGCTGATCGTAAATCCAAAAAGGATATCATCTCATCCAAGGGGTCACAACGCGATATTGTTCAGGTCTATGCAAATGGCGGTATACCGCTAATTTTTACTATTGCATGGTATCTTAGCAATTACACAATTGATTGGCTTTATTGGGCCTTCCTGGCCTCTCTGGCTAGTGCAACGGCTGATACCTGGGAAACAGAAATTGGTAGTTTCAGCAAATCGCTCCCACTTAACATCCTTACATGGAAACGAGTCCCCAAGGGTTATTCAGGCGGCGTATCGCTTCTGGGAACTTCAGGTGGTGTCATAGGGGCAGGTATTATTGTCCTCATTGCTGCCTTTATGGGATTTTTTGAGTGGAATACGCAGCTTATTGTATTGATTATTTCTGCTGGCTTTCTGGGTAGTATTATTGATAGTATCCTTGGTGCCAGTATTCAGGCAAAATTTAAGTGTGAAGTGTGTGGCAAAACAACCGAGCGTATCAGTCACTGCCATGAAGAAACAACCCATATTTCAGGTATCCTCTGGCTGGACAATGATTGGGTCAATGTGGCAGGCTCCCTGTCAGGTGGCTTGATCTTTATGCTTCTATATTTTCTTATTTATTAAGCACTTCACTCTTATCTCGCAAGATACAATCGACTGTGTATGAGAGTATTGCCACAATGCTTTACAATTACCCCATGCTTCAGCATGGGGATATGAAAACAAATTGAATTTGAGGGGCTTCAGCCCAATCCAGAGTCAAATCTGCTTGGGCTAAAGCCCTGCATAAACTGCGGATGAGCAACCCCAGTCTGAAGACTGGAGTTAGTGTATTGTCATCATTTACTGTTTAGTCATGGTTGCGTTGTAAAAAAAAGAGGCCACCCGATATGGATGACCTCTCAATATCCAGTTTGATATGTTTCTATTTA
>Ga0307992_1000515_pt1 | contig 24536 bp, 22 predicted proteins | sample EllFjometagen133_FD_203162 | JGI IMG/M metagenome (GOLD analysis project Ga0307992, IMG submission 203162) | Marine microbial communities from Ellis Fjord, Antarctic Ocean - #133 | ecosystem: Environmental > Aquatic > Marine > Unclassified | place: Southern Ocean | collected 2014-10-08
TTTCAGATCCATATAATCCGGGTGCTGCAAATTTCCATAGTTGATAGGTAATGACCGGCAATCCTAATATAAAGCCACCTACAAATGCCAATCCCCACTTGACCATGAACATTCCTTGCACTTTTAAAACTTGTAAGGTGAATTGATCTCCAATTTTTAGCGTTGGAGCAACTAATAATTCCATTATTTTATCAATAAAAACAAATGAAATAATTGCGCCAACTATTATTGCCGCAATCGATTTTATTATTCTCCATCGAAATTCTTCGAGGTGATCCAAAAATCCCATTTCGACTATACTATTTTTCTCCATTATCTGCAGCTTCCATTATATTATTAGCGATTTCATTGGCTGAATATTTAATTGAATCGACATCTTTTGTACGTTGTTCAAGTTCAACTAATCTTTTTGATGTCCAAAATTCTTTAAGTAATCTATTTTGTATAAGTGAGAATACTCGATCACGATGCCGATTAAGCTGTTTCTCAATTATTATTCCGCTATCGTCCATTAATTTTAAATGATCAAATAATCCATCATATAATTCTGTTACGCCATCGCCTTTATTGGCGTTTGTGGTTAGTACCGGCGGCTCTAATCGATTTTTACCATGATTGCTATGCAATAAGGATTTTAATGTAGTGGCCAACCTGTTTGCACCCGGACGATCTGATTTATTAATTACAAAGAAATCTGCAATTTCAATTAATCCTGCCTTCATTAATTGTACTTCATCACCTGATTCCGGAACTAATACAACAACTGCAATATCAACAGCTTTTATTACATCATACTCACCTTGTCCAACTCCTACTGTTTCAAAAATAATAATATCTTTTCCACTTGTAGCAAGAATATCACCTACATCTTGGGCTTGTTTTGCTAAGCCGCCTAAATCACCACGTGAACCCATGCTTCTTATGAATACATTATCATTCCCAAAAAACTTATTCATCCTAACTCGATCACCTAATAATGCACCTCCGGTAAAGGGACTTGTAGGGTCAACAGCTATCACTCCGACAGATTTATTATCATCAATGGCTAATTGTATCAAACGGTCAATCAATGTACTTTTACCAGCTCCGGGTGGTCCGGTAATGCCAATTCTAATTGCATTTTTAGTAAATGGATAAATATCTTTATAGAATTGATTATCGATATCTTGATTATCGATAATTTGTGTAATAATACGAGATAAAGTACGATGATCGTTATCACGGATATTTTTTAATATACTTTTATCCATTTAGTAAATATTTATTTAAGTAATAGTCTGCATGTTTATAATTAATCGTGAAAAATACGGTTATTATTGTATTAATTCAAATTGGTAACAGTTACAATAAATTATTACATTTATTGATAATAAATGATTAATAAACTCCTCAAAGACAAATTTAAGATTATCGGATTAATGTCAGGAACATCTTGCGATGGTTTGGATATTGCTCTAATTGAAATTAATGGAATCGGTATCGATACAAAATTCAACTTTATTGCGGGGAAAAGTGTTCCTTATAATGAATTACAAAAAAATGCGATTCAAGAAGTAATTTCAACTGGAACAGTTTCTTTAAAAAATATTAGTCAATTAAATTTTTATTTACCACAGATTTGGTCAGAGATGATTGAGACTTTTCTAAAAGAAAAGAACATAGCTCTATCACAAATTGATTTAATCGGAAGTCACGGTCAGACCATTTGGCATCAACCACAGAAAGAAGAATTCGTTGATGTATCAATTTGTTCAACAATGCAAATTGGTGATCCATCAGTATTAGCACAATTAACTGGAATCTCAGTAGTTGGCGATTTTAGAGTCGCCGATGTTGCATTAGATGGACAAGGAGCACCTCTAATACCATATTTTGATTGGGTATTTTTCAATAAATTCAAGAAGAACATTTTATCGGTTAATATCGGTGGAATTTCAAATATAACATATATTCCAAAAGATGGAGATATTAATAAAGTTAAGGCATTCGATTGTGGTCCAGGCAACATGTTAATTGACGATGCAATTCAGAAATTATTTAATAAACAATTCGATATGGATGGCAAAATTGCATCTGAAGGAAGATTCTCCGAGAGATTATTCAATTTTATCAAATTAAATGATAAATTCGTTGAATCCAAACCACCAAAATCAACGGGAAGAGAATATTATAATAATTCATTCTTGAATGGTATTTTAAAATTCTCTATTGATCATCAAATCCAAAAGAGAGATATTATTAATACTTTAACTGAATACACTGCCTACTCAATACATCAAAACTATAAATTGTTTGTAAACCCCAAATCACAAATTGACGAAATTGTAGTCGCCGGAGGTGGCATTCACAATAAGTTTATAATACAAAAATTAGAAGAATATTTTTCTTCAATAAATACTAAAACAATTTCAGATTATGGTATAGATATTGACCTAAAAGAGGCCATTGGATTCGCTGTACTTGCTAATGAAACAATTAGAGGGAACCCATCCAATATTCCACAAGTTACAGGAGCACAAAAGCAAGCTATTTTAGGCAAAATTTGTATAGTCTGATAACCCTAAATTATTAATTCAATTCTAAAGGATTTAACATGTATAAAAACAAAATAAAAAAAGCATTAATATTAATAAGTTTTACAATATTTATCTCTTCAATATGTAGTGCGGAATCATTGCCAAGTGGAGTTTCAATTCATACATTGGACAATGGTCTTCAAGTATTATTGATCGAAAACCCGGCTCTGCCGATGGTTGGTGTAAATACCGTAGTTAAAGTTGGTTCTGCTTATGAAACATTTGCTACTTCCGGAATGAGCCACATGTTGGAACATCTTTTATTTAATGGCACAACAAGTCGTACACAAAAGCAATTGTACGATGATACAGATCAGATCGGTGGATATAACAACGCAAATACGTCAGAATATTTTACCAATTATATGATGGTTACACCTGCTGAGAATATCGTAAACGGCATGGAACTCCAAGCCGATATGTTGTTCAACTCAATTCTACCGGAAGCCAAATTTCAAAAGGAAAAAGGAATTGTTTTAGAAGAAATATCAAAATCATTAAGTAGTCCCGATGAACAAATTAATCGAAATTTGATTTCGATATTATACAAAGGACATGCATTATCTCTACCAACACTTGGTACGTATGCTACCATAGAAGCTATGAGCAGAGATGCAGTATATAATTTTTATAATAATAATTACGTTCCAAACAACATGATTATGAGTGTAATTGGAAATTTCAATAGTGTTGACATGTTAAGTAATATCAATATGATATATGGTAAGTACGCTCCGAATGAAGTAGTTCATGGAAATAGCGAAAAATGGTCATTAGGATTTGCCAATAATAACTTATCATTACCAAATCAACACAGCACCTATCATCGTTTTTATGATGGTGAAGAAATGCAACTTCAACTTCTTTTTAGCATTCCAAGTGACAATCCATCAACCTTTTATTCATTATTAGATACAAAACTTGAAGATACTAAATCAAAATTGGATGATTTATTAACTGAGAAATATGGTGAAGATTTCAAATCAATTGAACTGAATACAATTCAATCACCAATTATTGCCTATCTCGAAACACGCTTAGCAATTTCTGAAGATATTTCAACTAAAGAAATAGTCGAATTAGTAATGAAGTATCTACTTAATAATAGTTGGGGATATTCAGAAGAAAAATTAAATATTGAAACAATGAAGGCTAGAACCGGTTTTTTAAAAAATATTGAAAAACCACATATGTTTGGCATTTATAATGCACATGAATTCGCGGTAGGCGGAATTGAGTCGGTATTAGCGTCTTATTCAAGTGATGTTTATTATGATGCTTCTAAAATATTGAAAAATTTACACGTCAATTCAGAACCTATCATAATAATTGAACATCCTGCAAATAAACAAGCTGAAGCAAGTAAAAACACTGTTTCTACTGAAAAACTATTTGAATCAGATGGCACAACTCCTACTTTAATTGTTAAGCAGAATTCTGAAAGTAATTTACTAGCAATTCACTATTTAATTGGACATAAAGCGTCATTGGAATCCGAATACGGTAAAGATGCAGCTAAAATAATACATGATTGTTATGGTCAACGTATGAAATCCGATGAAAATAGCAAAATCAGCAGCAGTTTTGGACTATCTATGACTGTTAATGATAACGCTTTCATTCCTATGGATGATATTTACATGAATCCTGATTTTGGATACATCAGAGTTGAGGCATTAAGTGATGATATTTCTGCAGTAATAAAATATTTAAATACAGAATTACTTGGATTTATTCCCACTACATCTGAATATGAAAAAGCTATCAAAAAATTCAGCAGACCAAATCCAATGATGATGGGACGCAAAGACCCCGTAGAAGAACTATTCAAGGAGAAATATAAAAATCTTATTTATGCCGACAGTCAATACAAACAAAATACAAAATATACGATTTATGAACAATTACTGCAGTTTGGAAAATATTACTTAAATCCAAGTAATATGACGATTTCAGTTGTTTCATCAGCAACTCCCGATGAAATCCATGATGATTTTTCAACATTTTATGCTAATGAAAATATTGAATATAAACCTATCTATTCAAAAAATCTAAGAACACAACAGGATGAACAAAATATTGATATACAAGGTGGTGGTAATCGTTCATACTTATATTGGGGTTTTGGTAAAACTATTGAAGAAAATGATAAACCGGCATTGCAAGCCCTTTCGCTTATTCTAAGCGAAAATATTGTCTTTGATATTCGTGAAAAACAAGGAATGGCTTATCATATGAAGGCAGGAATTGAGGTTGTTGATGACCGCGCCATATTTTACATTAATCAAGGAACAAGACCGCAGAATGTTGAAAAACTTTTAAAACAATATCCAAAATTCTTTAAAAAATCAATATTGAATGATATTACAACTCCGTCTCTAAAAAAATCTATCAATATGTATCTTGGTAGAATGATGTTTAGGCGGCTATCAAGTATCAATCAAGCATACTACTTGGGTTATTCGTATTATTTTCATCAAGATATTAATTATGATAAGATATTCTTGGGTGATCTACGAAAAGTATCAATAAACGATGTAATGCAAGTTGCGGATAAGTATTTGAATACAATTGAGCCAATTTCTGTAGTGATTAGATAAATATCACTTTTGTATGCAACCAATAACAAAATTCATAAATAGTGAAATGAAACGTATTGGTGATGCTACAAAAGCACCGCGCATGCAAGCTTATATGAAGACCGATCAACCTTTTTACGGTGTTCAATCGAAATTACGGAAACAAATCTTTAGAGATGCGATTAAGAAATATCCAATCACATCGCGAAGTAAATGGAAAAAGGTTGTTCTCGAACTTTGGAATAGTACGCATCGCGAGGAAATGTACCAAGCTTTGGAATTTGCTGAGCGTTATAAAATATATCATGATGAAGATGCGTGGCCATTATTTGAAATTCTTATGCGTAGTGCCACCAATTGGGATACGGTAGATTGGCTTTCATCAAACTTGATAGGAATTTTAGTATACAAATACCGACACTTTGAAAAGCATTTAGTAGAATGGTCGGAAGATGAAAACTTTTGGGTAAGACGCGCCTCCCTCCTTGCTCATCTAAAACATAAAGAAAAAACCAATATTAAATTGCTATCGCAAACAATATTAAAACTTGCATATGAAAAAGAATTTTTCATTCGTAAAGCAATCGGTTGGGCATTACGTCAATACAGTTACACAGATTCACAATGGGTATCACAATTTGTTGAGAAATATGAAGATAAGCTATCCGGATTGAGTAAACGTGAAGCTTTGAAAGCAATAAATCGAAATAAGTAGACATTATTTTAATATTAATAATTGTGATATGCTAAACTATTTAATCTTCGGAATATCTTATGCATTTGCTGCAGCTGTTCAGCCAGGTCCGCTTCAGACATATATAATATCTGAAGTCTTAAAAAAAGGTTGGAAAGCTTCAATCCCTTTAGCCTTTTCTCCAATAATTAGTGATATACCGATTTCCATTTTAATTCTATATTTATTAAGTAATGTTCCTGATTTTTTTATTAATGGCTTGAGAATAATTGGCGGGCTATTTCTATTTTTTCTTGCCTATAAAGCTTACATTTCTTGGAAAACTTATATTCAGGATGAAACGGATTTAAATAAGAATAGTAAGCTAACATTTTTCAATGCAGTTTTGGTAAATTTATTGAATCCGGGTCCGTATATTGGATGGAGTTTAATTTTAGGACCATTAGTGCTAGACGCATGGAGCTTAGCACCTAAAATTGGAATAGCGTTAATTTTTTGTTTTTATTCTACTATGATTATTACTTTGATTGGTATAATTATACTTTTTGGATTTGCAAGAGAACTTGGACCAAAAGTTAGTAAATCAATAATAGGAATATCTTCAATTGGTCTATTCGCATTTGGTATTTATCAATTATATAAAGGTGTGATATTCTTTATTTAATTCTAAATTAATATTAATTTAGAATACATTATTTATTACAAAGGAGAAACATTTTGGACTTATTAACAATTATAATTGCTCTTTTTGCACTTGCTGTAATTTTTTATCTTATTTTAAAATTATTATATAAAAATAAACCTAAATCATTAATTACTCACAAAGGTGTAGTTGACCGCATTCGTGAGATTGGAGAACTTGTTGCGCTCACTGCATTTTATAAGGATATCGCTACTAAAAAAAGTACAAATAAAATTTGGGACTTACTTGGTGGTAAAAAGATGGCAGTTATCAGTGAATTTGATTTAGAATATCGCTACGATTTGCATAAAGCCGATATTAAGGAGAGTAATGATAAAGTGAAGATTAATATGCCTATTTGCTCGACAAAAGTCAGTACAGGTGAAATTGAAATTTACGATGAGCAATCTCCAAACTTGTTTGGAATTCCAATTCCGCTTACAAATTTTAGTATTGAAGACCGCAACACTTTAATTGCTGGTGCACGAGAAAGCGCTACTGATACAGCACGTAAAAAAACCGATGAATTATTACCAAAGATTGAGAAATCTGCTCGCGATACTTTAACAACCTTACTTGAAGCAAGTGGTGTTGAGAATGTTGAAATTGAATTCACTCGCTCCTTACTTTTAGAGAAAGAATTGAAATCATCAATGAAATCGCTTGGAAAGTAATTAATATAATATGAAATCCGGTAGATGATTTGTTAAAAGGAAAAATTAGTAAATATACATAACAATGTACGGGGTATATATTCTCTTTCTCGAAATAATATAATAAAAATAAATGTAATATATATACACAATCGTTAGCGAAAATGAAAATTAATACAGGAATTATGATTTATTTGAAACAACCGAATGCATAGGAAACTATGCTCCAGAAGGTATAAAAATGACCAAAGCGCAGTTTTTGGTCGATTTTGGTGGAATAACAGTTAGCTATTGAGGCAAACTACTAATAAGTGAACGAAAGAAAAATCAAATTCGCTAACAAAAGCTAAAAACGCATATAAATACGCGCTTTAGCCACGGCCGTTGAAATAATTAAATCTCCACACTGTCATCTGCTTGACAGTAATAATACCGCAACTCAATTAATATCCAATAATTATTATCTAAATAAAAGGACAAATATGAAAACAATGACCTGTAAACAACTATGCGGAGCATGTGAGAAAGAATTTTCCGCAAACACTTTTGAAGAGATCGCAGAAATGAGCAAAAACCATGGTATGGAGATGTTTAAAATAGGTGACAAACCACATCTTCAAGCTATGAACGAAATGAAAGAACTTTCGATGAAATCATCAGATGCTCATAACGAATGGTTTGAAAATAAGAGAAAAGAGTTTAATGCACTACCGGAGACCGATTAACTAAAACAGCAGTAAATAAAATATAAATAACGTTAAACTACCACACCACCATCAACAGATAAAACTGTTCCATTAACATATTTGCCCATATCTGAAGCTAAATATAGAAACGCATTAGCGATATCTTCAGGTTCACCCATTCTTTTTAGATACACTTTTTCCTTCATGTAATTGATAATTTTTTCCGGCATATCTTTAATAATCTCTGTTTTCATAAATCCGGGTGCTACAGCATTTACGCGGATATTATATTTACCTAATTCACGCGCCCATGTTTTAGTCATTCCAATTACACCTGCTTTAGCTGCAACATAATTCGATTGACCAAAATTACCATAAATCCCCACTACCGATGACGTATTTAGAATAACTCCACCCTTATCTTGCTCAATCATCGCTTTCGCAGCGGCTTGCCCGCATAGAAATATGCCTTTAAGGTTGATATCGATTACCCTATCCCACGTTTCCTCTGTCATCTTAACCAACCTTGCATCAGCAAGAATACCGGCGTTATTAATCAAAATATCTATTCCGCCATAATCGGCGATTACTCTATCTACCATTTTATTAACATCATTAGAATTACTAACATTTGTATTAATAAAACTAGCAACTCCACCCTCTTTAGTGATTTCTGCTACTACTTGTTCTCCGGCTTCTCGATTGACATCAACTATTACAATTTTGGCACCATGCTCACTAAATACTAATGCGGTTGCTTTACCAAGACCATTCGCCCCACCTGTAATTACTGCAACTTTATCTTTCAATAATTTTCCCATTATATCATTCCTATATAAATATTTAATTACTCGTTCACAAAAATCCGCTCGGTTCTACCACCGATTGCTGTAAAAAGAAGATATGTAGTTGAATTTATTTTTTGTCCTATTTCCTCAGCTTGTAAAGATCCGTGTTCTCCCTCACCCATTAGTAATATGTTTTCACCTACTTCCGGTACAGTATCACCAAAATCCACAGTTAACTGATCCATACAGACTCGTCCGGCTATTTTATATTTTTCCCCTTTGTACATAACATGCCCATCCACATACCACGGTCGCGGAAAACCATCGGCAAAACCGCACTGAACAACTCCAATATTGGTTTCTTTGTCAGTCTTAAATTTTCCACCATAACTAATAAAAGTATCTTTTGGAACTTTACGCACCGTTACAATTGGAGCGACAAACTCCATAACAGGTTTTAGATCTAATGAGCGCGGAACTTCATCCGATGGATAGGCACCGTATAGCAACATTCCAACTCGCATCATATTCAATTTTGTTTCCGGTAGATTTAAAATTGCGCCACTATTGGAAAAATGGCGATACTTTATTGGAAATTCCATTTTATCCGCCATTTTTACTACATTATTAAATTGGTCAAACTGCCATTTTGCATAAGTTGGATCACCTTCATCAGCAGTTGCAAAATGCGAATATATCCCCTCGCAATCAATTTCAGGTGAGTACATTAAGTCACTAAGTATACTTTGTGCATCATCATAGGAAACACCTAATCTTGTCATTCCTGTATCAATTTTTAGATGAACTTTGGGTCTCTTATGATTTTTGAGAAATAGTTCCTGTAAGATTTCAATATCTTCTTTTTGAGATAGATTTAACGTGATATTCAAATCAGCCGCTTCTTCCACAAATTCACGATTCATTCTGCCAAAAACTAAAATGTCACCCTTAATTCCATTTTCTCTTAGTTCTTTTGCTTCTTCAAAAGTAAAAACTGCAAAAAAGGTAACTCCCTCTTTTTGTAATGCCTGAGCAATTGGAACAGCACCGTGCCCATAAGCATTAGCTTTAACAACAGTCATTAATGGTACATCACCGACATGCGTCTTAATTTCATTATAATTGTGAATTAAGCGGTCTAGATGTATTATTGCTTTAGGTCCAATCATATTTTTTCACCATAAATTTCTAATAATCTATTTTTCATTGATGCAAAATCCGTAAATATTTCCGTAGCACAAGACATTATCCATCCACTAATTTCCATATTGTCTAACTGATTGACTAAATAAATAGGTTTATTAAAATAATAACCCATAGTCACTTCACCGTGCGTTCCACCACCCGGAATTACATCATTATTCCACAGACAAATTGTATAATCTGTTTTATTAATAACTGAATCCAAATCATTATTTATTGCTTTTCTAACAAATTTTCTAAACTTATTTGGATCAGAAGTTTTCCAATTTCTATAATTTTGTGAATTTGATTTTTCAACTAATTTGGCTGTTTCAATTATTGGATCAATAACTGAATGATTTAAATTTTCTTTTAACCATATTGTAAGTTCATTTCGCCAATCTGCGCCTTCATCTTTAGCATTTTCCATAGCTCCCGATAAATATGCAATCATTTCTGCAACCTTTTTGTGAACAATAAACCGTTAATGTATATCCACAGTAAAATTGTGACAATGCTAGCTAAAATAATTAGCCAGTTTATCACATCGCTGAATAGCGCCATTCGCATAGAGTGCATTATTTGTCCGGTTGGAAGATATCTTATAATATTACCTATTACTTTAGGAAAATATTCAAATTCTATCACTGTTGCCGAAGCAAATACGATGAATAAAAAGAATGTTAACATTAGTAAATTATAAAGTGTTGTTTTATTTACAATTAGTGATAGTGAGATTAAAATATTCGCTCCCAAAGCGATAAATAATAATAAGTACGGAAACATTATCAAATAATCCACTATACTAAAATCGGGAGCAAGTAGGATTGAATAAACTACCATTACTATTATTGTGTAAACTATTGATTCAATTATAATTGTCAATACAAAATTATATAGATATAATGGTTTGGATATTGGAGTTAAGCTAAGTGAAGGTAATAATTTACCGTGAATTCGTAACTCAAATAGATCTCGGTAAACCGATGGAATCATCATCATCACAATTACTATAATTGTTAATCCCGGATAAATCCACTGTTCATGAGGGACATCCCACAATGGACTTACAACCATTCTCTTAAATGGTAGATTAATTACAACATTTAAGAAAATTGGTAAAATAAGTAATAATCCAAGAGTAGAAAATAATCGATTTTTGATTATCCAAATTCGACGAGTTAATAATGTTGATATCATACAACCCCCTCTTGCATGTACCTAGCTTCGAGTAAATCTCTCAAATGAAATCTTTTAATATTTATATCTAATATTGTTACTCCTACCAACAATGTCATGACTCGCAAAAGAACCGAACGATCATCCCCATTAAAAGTTAAAGTGTTGTCCTTTTGAATCGGCGATATGATATTCTGAACTTTTTCTATCTTATGATATAAGGAAGTTAGAATTTTTTCAAACTGAATTGTAAACTGATAATGTCCCATCCAATTTTTCAACATGCTATCAAGATTATCATCCAAATCAATTTTGCCATCATGAAATACTAGAATTCTGTCATGATTATTTTCTATTGTATCTAATGATGTACTACTGTAAATCATTGTTAACTTGTTCTTTAGAGCTTGTAAAACATCCCAAGTTAGAGCTATGTCTTTTGCATTCATAAAAGCAGTTGGATTGTCAAGTACAAGCACTTTTGGATCTCGAGACAATTCCCTTAAAAGTGTTAACTTTTTTAATGCGCCTGGAGATAACTTATTTACTTCAACATTCATTTTAGAAGACAGATCAAGAGATTCTATATAGTTTTTATAATTTTCTTTCAATTTTTTATTGTCTAAATTGTAAAAACTATTTATAAAGTTGATGTTTTGTTCTGCTGTTAACCAAGGATCCATATCATTTTTAAAGGGAACATATCCAATTAATTTTCGGATATTTGATCTTCTTTTTATACTATCAAAACCGTGTATGTATAACGATCCATAATTCGGATCATTCATCCCGGCAATTATTCGTAAAAATTCTGTCAGTCCTGAATCATCATTGTCGCCAATTATTGCTACAGTGGAATTTCTTTCAATTCCAAATGATAATCCTGATAGAACAGTCTTACCATCCAATAATTGGCTAACTTTCTTAAATGTAATACTAGCTTCCACTGTTTATTTTGCCTTTGATTATTGATTTAATGATATCTATTATATTTACTTTCCCAAACACATCTTCAAATATGCCTTAAAAGAGTATTTTTTGACCTATAGATAATCCTAATCCACGAGCTGAATTAAATAATCCACCTGTTTGCGATACTCCGATATCAAAATGATAATGTTTTCCATGTAGACCAAATCCAATTCCGGTTTGGAATTTTTTATACCCACCAACTGCAATTCCCGCTCTTATTGGAAACCACTTTGCCGGACTTAATCGTGTAGCGAATGAAAATCGAGGAGATGTAGAAAATTGAAAATCATCTGTAAAATATTGTTTATAATTAACATATAATTGAATATTTTGAATAACATCGTACTCAATACCTGCGACTAAGTAGGTTGGGTAGTTTGAAGTATATCCTTTTATGGAATATGTTGTATCTGTATCAGTTATTCCATCTAATATTCCTTCAAAATCGTCCGTCGCTTCTAAATTTGCTTCAAATGCAAATTCCATCATCTCAGAATTCTTATCCTTCCAATTAATAAATCCAAATAAATTCTGTACGGCAATATTCGTTGTAATATTGTCTCCAATTTTTAAAGCCCAACCGAGGTCAAATGCCAATCCAAATCCATCATAAGAATATTTAATTTTGCCAGCACCTGTACCGGTTACTTTATCAGTAAAAGTGGTTAATCCTCCTTCAAAAGATTCAACCTCACCATTGCCAACTCCCCATAATAGTTTAACACCAACACCAAGATAATTATTCCCAATATCTAAATCAAGATTTGGTATTTTTAGTGGAAATCCATAGGATAGTGCAAACGGAACAACCGCTTGGGCACCTCCATCTATTTCATCTAAAGATATCTTTTCACCAAATTTATTACCATTCATTGCTAAATTCAAAATTGATGTAGGCAATGTAATATTTGAATTAACTTCTGCACCTATCGTGAAAGCAAAATTGCCTGATGAAATACCTAAGATTTTAGCATATGCAACGGGATTTAAATCCCATCCTTCATCTCCAAAGACTCCTAACATTTCTTCTTTTGTGCTATTATCAAGAGAATCTCCGCTAAATAAATAATCAGCGAGCCAATTTATTGATACTGCGCTATTTACAATATTTATTGCCGGAAATGGAACTATAGGTATCACTCCAAAGCTCATTGAAAATTCAGGATTATCTGCAAATCCCAAGTTTGCCGGATTCCATCCGATTACATCGTCGCCCCGCGATTGGGTGGCGATTGTTCCTGCTGTTCCAACAGATGATGGAATCATTACATTTTGACTAAATATAAAACTACTTAAAACTAATATTATTAATATTTTCTTCATGACTGCACCTACTACTCGTCGCCCATATTTTGAGGATCAATCAGTACCTCAGCACTGCTGTATAGCAGAACTTTGATTGAATCATTTGTGAAGAATCGAGTTGAATCCGCGTTGCCAATAATATTTATTAATATCTTCATATATGTTGAATCAGCAAATAAATCAAATTTATCCTGTCCCAATTCAATAGTTTCTACCTGAGAATGTTCAGGTATTAGTTGAAATGTAAGTAAAGTGTCAGGAATAATTAGTGAGTTTTGTTCAAAATTCATTGTGTCAGGTGTAACAAGAACTTGCAGTTTTCCACCTATTTCCATTTGATTATCAATCTCAGCAAATATCTTTAATGATTCAATTAATTCGTTATCTATATCTATATTAACTTTTTCCGGAGGAGTGCTGAAAGTAGCTGTTTCGGTAATTTCAAGAATTAATGGCGCATGCAATTTGGATGTTAATATAATTGTCTGATTAAAAATTTGATCGCCTTCTTCGCCCGATGGATATATTGTTATTAATCCCGCAGTTATTACTCGAGTTGGTCGAATGTTTATTAAATCCTCAGGATCTTCAACTACCAGTATTCCGTCAACTAAGATATCTTGATTTGTAATTGTTGCAATTTCAATATCACCATCATCGTTCATAGCTGTTAGTATGATTGTATTGACAATAACTGAATCTGCCAATGATATATTAAACTTCGATAAATCAACTTCAAGTGTAAGATCAACATTAACTAAATTAATTCCGTCTAATTCTTCCGGTAAAGTTGGTAAATCCAATTCATAGTTTGCGACTGGAGCCAGAATCGGGACAACTGAATCACCAACTTTGGTAACTACAGTATTCGGTACAATAATGTCATGAGGAGTTGATACGTTAAATACGTAAATTGAATCGTTTGTATTTTGGTATTGTTCAACTTCTAATTCATCATAATCTTTTAACATCTCCCCGACAGTATAATCTGTTTTAAAAAGAGGAATATCTAAATTGATTGACCACGATGCCAAATTTTCAGATTTAAAAGTATCTAAGGAACAACCAATAAAAATTACGAGAGCCAAAAACAATAATATTTTTTTCATATTATAAATCTCTTAATAAAAATTATATTTAATGTGCTTCAAACCAAGAATTACCCACCCCGCAATCTACCATAATTGGTACAGAAAGTGGGAGCGCATTCTCCATTTCAAAAATAACCATTTTAGATAATGATTCAACTTGATTTTCTGGAACTTCGAATAATAATTCATCATGAACTTGCAGTATCATTTTACAAGAATCGAAATCTGAATTTTCCGTATATATTTTATTATGAATTGAGATCATTGCCTTTTTAATCATTTCGGCGGCGGTTCCTTGGATTGGCAAATTAATCGCCATTCTTTTGGCGGCTTCACGACGAATATGGTTATCACTGTCTATATCCCATACAGGACGGCGGCGACCCAGAATTGTTTCCACATATCTATTACTGCGCGCTTTTTCCAGAGTTGCATCAATATAATTCTGAATACCGGAATATTGTTTGAAATATACGTCAATAATTGCTTGTGCTTCATTACGTGGAATTCCTAATTCTTGGCTCATCCTAAAAGCTCCCGCACCATACATTATCCCAAAATTAACAACTTTCGCAGTGCGACGCATTTCGGGTAGTACGTCGTCTATCGGTACACCGAAAACAGAAGAAGCCGTGCGAGCATGAATATCTTCATTATTCTCAAATGCTTTGATCAATTCAGGATCCTTGCTCAAATGAGCCATAATTCTCAACTCAATTTGTGAATAATCTGCTGAAAGTATTTTCCACCCCTCTTTTTGTGGACGGAATGCTTTTCGCATCTCACGACCAACATCTGTTTTGATTGGAATATTTTGGAAATTTGGATTTTTGCTCGATAAGCGACCTGTTGCAGCTACGGTTTGATTAAAACTTGAATGTATGCGTTTTGTGTTAGGATTGATTAACTCGGGGAAAGGGTCTAAATAAGTGTTTTTTAACTTGTTATATTTACGATAATCCAACATTAAACTTGGTAATGTATCATCATTTACCAATTGTTTTAATACTTCTTCAGCTGTAGAACGCTTTCTTATTTGACGCAATCCCTTAATATCAAATAGAATATTTGCTAATTGCTGCGTAGAATTAATATTGAATTCCATTCCCGCTTCTTTGTAAATATCTATAACCAATTGATCTAATTTTTTACTGAGTTCCCCTGACATTGATTTCAGTATTTTTTCGTCTACAAACACACCCTCTTTTTCCATTTCAATCAGTACATTTATTAGAGGTAACTCAATCTCTCTATAATAATTATCCAATCCACTACTGATTAGCTTGTCATTTAATATATTGTATAATTGGAGTGCAATATCAGCATCTTCAGCAGCATAAAATGATGCATCATCTAACTCAACTTCTGCCATTGTAGTTTGATTTTTTCCTTTTCCAATCAAATCTTCAATTGGCATCATTCTATAATTCAGATATTCTAATGATAAATTATCAATTTTATATGACCGCGTTTCAGGGCTCACAATGTGCGCTGCAAGCATTGTATCAAATCCGATACTGTTTACATCAATTCCAAATCTTTTCAATATTAACACATCATATTTAATATTTTGTCCAATTTTTGTGATATTTTTATCTTCAAAAATTGGTCTTAATAATGATAGAACTGTCTGTAGATCATCATCACCAAAATTATTCTCAGACTTATCTTTATACTGAATTGGTATATAAAAACCTTTATCTTTTTCCACAGAGAAACTTAGTCCGACAATTTCCGCTAACATGGGATCAACGGAGGTTGTTTCCAAATCAATTGATAGCACTTTTGATGAATCTATGCTATTAATAAATGACTTTAATTCTTCTATGTTATTTATTGTAATATAGTCTTTTGCAGGTTCTTCATATGTTGGTATAGTATCAATTTGAAAATCAGGCAATTGTTTCATTAAACCGGAAAATTCGAATTGTTGAAACAGCTCTGATAATGCGTCTATATCGAACTCATTGCGTTTTAATTCATCAATATTACTGTCTAATTCAACATTGGTGTCTATTGTGACTAATTCCTTACTTAATACAGCATTGTCTCGATAATTTAGCAATCCTTCACGAACTCTTTTATTTCCCACTTTTTCAGCATTATCTAAAGACGCTTCTAATGTACCATATTCCAAAATTAACTTTTTAGCTGAGACTTTGCCTACTCCCATTACACCCGGAATATTATCAGAAGCATCACCCATTAGCCCCATTAAATCAATCATCTTTTCAGGTGGTACACCCCATTTTTCTATTACACCTTCTCGACCTGTTATTTGCGTTTCTAAATATCGTCCAACAGAATTATACAAAAATGTATGATTGTTTATCAATTGCATAAAGTCTTTATCACCGCTGACGATATATACATCCAATTCATGCTCTGCACCCCATTTCGCCAAAGTGCCGATAATATCATCGGCTTCAAAGCCGGCTTTCGAAAGAGTTGTTATTTGCAAAGCATTTAGTATATCCCAAAGATGTGGAAGCTGTTCTTTCAGTTCATCAGGCATTTTTTCACGAGTAGCTTTGTACTCAGGGAACATTTCATGACGGAAAGTTTTCTTGGCTGTATCAAATACTGCTGCAATGTAATCCGGATTTTCCTTTTTAACTAAATTTAATATTTGATTACTAAAACCGAAAAGTGCGCTTGTTGGTAATCCGTAACTCGTAATCAATGGATTCCTGATAAATGCAAAATGCGATCTGTAAAGCATCGCGTAACCGTCGATAAGAAATAACGTTTTCCTATTGGATTTTTGTTTTGTCATAACATAAAAGTTACAAGAAGAAAACAATATTTCAAGACGGTTTTTTTATTAGCCTTAATAAAATCACATGTTTCATCTCATTAATTTATTTCTTTAATTTATATTATTGTTTAGTAGGAGATTCTAATGCCATTATTGAGTTCAATAAGTCGTAAAATGAAGGTTGGATTATTATTAGCCCATCTTTCACCGGAAAGTACAATTTTAGAAGTAGGTTCAGGTTCAGGTTGGCTAAATGATGAATTGTCTAAACACGGCTATCGTGCAACGACCCTTGATATCAATGAACCGGCTGATATAGTATGCGATATTAACGATTGGAAACAAACCAATATTAAACCACACGAATTTGATGTTGTTGTGGCTTATGAACTTATTGAACATGTTGATTGTATAGATTCACTAAAGGATTTATGCAAAAAAGGAGGATTAATTATGCTTTCTTCTCCTCATCCACACTGGGATTGGACAATGAAAATTCTCGAAGCGCTTCATCTCAATCAAAAACGTACATCACCACATATCAATCTAATTGATTTTAAAAAGATCGACCTGCCAATTATTAACAGTAAACGTCCAATGTTCATTCATCAAGTTGCAATTTTTAAAAATGCATAGGTATTAATTGTCTTTATTAATTACTATAATGAAACAATATTTACAATAATTATTTAATTAGTTATTAGCTTGAGTTTTATAATTAAATTATATCCAATAAAATATTTGTTAAATGCTTTAAAAAATGATATTTAATTTTTAGCAAATATTGTGTGAATCATAAAGGGTTTTAATGAAGGATAAAATAGCCGTAATAATTGGAGCGGGGCCGGCAGGATTAACTGCTGCTTACGAACTACTTGATAAAACAGATATTCAACCTATTGTTTTTGAAATGACCCCCTTCATTGGTGGAATTTCTCGAACAACTTATTATAAAGGAAATCGATTAGATATTGGAGGTCACAGATTTTTCTCTAAATCTGATAGGGTAATGAATTGGTGGAAAAATTTCCTACCTGTACAAGGAGCACCTGCAAGAGATGATATAATATTAAACAGAGAATTAAATTTTTCTTCCAAGAAAACTGCTCCTGACCCTGAAAAACACGATTTAGTAATGTTGATTCGATCTCGTATTTCAAGAATATATTTTCTTCGATCATTTTTTGATTACCCTATATCTCTAAAATGGAAAACCTTCAAAAATCTGGGTATAGTTAGAATAATTAAAATCGGATTGAGTTATACAAAAGTTAGACTATTCCCAATTAAAAATGAAAAATCACTTGAAGATTTTTTCATTAATAGATTTGGGAAAGAATTATATATAACATTCTTTAAAGATTATACTGAAAAGGTTTGGGGTGTACCATGTAATAAAATTAGACCTGAATGGGGAGCTCAACGTATTAAGGGATTATCAATCACAAAAACAGTACTGCATGCAATAAAAAGTATTATTTCCAAGGATACAAGCATAGGACAAAAAAGTACTGAAACATCTTTAATTGAACAATTTTTATATCCCAAATTTGGTCCAGGGCAGCTATGGGAGGAAGTAGCAAATCAAATAAAAAAATTAGGCGGTAAAATACATTTAAATCATGAGGCTGTAAGTATAAAAACGAGAAAAAATAAAGTTATTAAAGTATCCATTAAAAACAATAATACAAGTGAAATTTCTGAGTATGATTGTGATTATATTTTTTCGACTATGCCGGTCAAAGATTTAGTACATAATATGTTGCCCCAAGCACCTAAAGATGTAAGAACTATTGCTGATGGATTGGTTTATCGTGACTTTATTGCAGTTGGTGTTTTAGTGAAAAACTTAGAGATAAAAAATAATACAACAATTAAAACAATAAATAATTTAGTCCCTGACCATTGGATTTATATACAGGAACGGGATGTCAAATTAGGTAGATTACAAATTTTCAATAACTGGAGTCCATATATGTTACAAGATCCAAATAATATTTGGTTAGGACTTGAATATTTTTGTAACGAGGGTGACGAATTATGGGAGAAAAATGATGAAGATTTTGCCGTTTTCGCGATCAAGGAGCTAGCGAAAATAAATATAATCAATAAGGATAATGTGATTGACTCTACCGTTGTTAGAATGAAAAAAACATATCCTGCTTATTTTGGTACATATGATAAATTTAATATTGTGCAAGATCATCTTGATAAAATTGAAAATTTATTCTTAATTGGAAGAAATGGTATGCATAGATACAATAATTCAGACCATTCCATGCTAACAGCCATGACTGCAGTAGAGAATATAGTACACGGAATTAAGACAAAAGAAAATATCTGGGATGTCAATACGGAGAAAGAGTACCACGAAGAAAAATAGATTTACTAAATAAAATGAAATATAAACTAATTGCATTACTAATTTTTATACTCCTAGTAATTGTTTCGTTTAACGGTGTAATGGGCGAGGATGAGGGCCGTTTTAGCTATATTGGCAGGGTTTGGACCGACAATAGTATTCCACCATATTCAGGGACAGTCGAAAATAAAGCACCCGGTATAATCGAATTATTTGCAATATCTAATATAATATTTGGAATAAATCTATTTTTTGTTAGGGCTCTCGGTATAATATCTATAGCATTTGCATCTATTGGTATTTATCATATTGGTAAAAAATGGCATAGCGACTCGGCCGGTTTGCTCGCAATGATAATTTTTGGTTTTACAGTGACATGGCGGTTGTTAGACGGTGCGTTTAATTCAATGACCGAAGACTTCATGATTTTATTTGTTGTTCTATCTTTATTAACAGGAATACAAATCAAAGATTCAAATAATCGGTTAAAATGGATTTTATTATCTGGAATTTCAATGGGATTCGCAATTGCATTTAAGCAAATTGCGATCACAAGTGGCTTGGGTATATTAATTATATTATTATTAATTCTATCTGATATGACAACAGTTAAATATTTAATCTATAGTGTATTAGTTTATGGATTTGGTATCTTAATTGGAACTTTTATCAGTTTAATTCCAATATTTTTAAGTGGTGTATCGTTTATGGAATACTTTAATGGTGTATGGTTGATATTGTTAAAGCATGGACCCGGGCCGTCTCTACTACATCGAATTCAATTTTTCAGGCAGTTGTGGCTCGAATCAAGGTTTGTATATTTTTATCCGTTTTTATTATTATTAGTACTGCAGGGCAACTTGTTAAAAAATAAATATATACTAGGGCTATTAATATGGCTTTTTCTGGATTTTGTAGGGGTGAATGCATCCGGTTACTATTTTGGTCACCAATTAAAACAAATAATGCCGAGTTTATCACTCATAATTGGAATATTAATTGCAAATAGTTTATATAAACATATCGTAAAAAAAGATATCTTTAAGAAGCATATTAACCGAATTGCAGTGGTTGTGATTTTTTTTCTATTACCATATGATCTGCTCATAGATAATTATCTGCGAATTCGACAGGATAATTATATTCATTCCGATAAAGAAGTTGGATTATTTATTAAAAATAATACCAATCCCGAGGACTATTTATTTTTCTTATGCAATGCTAATGCTGTATTAGCATATTCTGACCGAGTTACATCAAGTAAACATTTTTGTCCTTTATTTATTAATTACCCTGACGAATATAATGAAGTTTATTCTGATTTATTGAATAAACCACCCAAATTAATAATACGGAGAGAATTAGATATTTGGCATTTCCCAGCAAAATTTGAAGATTACGTTGAACAAAATTATTCTCTTTTTCACAAACAATATGATTTTTTAATCTATAAAAGAAATTTATAGTTGATTTAATATGAAGAAATATATTCTGTTATTAATATTTTTGACGATGTTTGCGCCACTTTCCGCGCAATGTGAGCCTGATTCAATAGCTTCTCTAGAAGTATGTGTATTGAATACAAATCACGGTGAGATGCAATTTAGGTTTTTTGAAGATGCAGCACCGCTAACTATTGCCCAATTCAAGAATCTCGTTAACGATGGGTTTTATGATAGTCTCACTTTTTACCGAGTTGTAAAAGACCACGTTATTCAAGCCGGAACTAATATTGATAATGAAATTCCAACAGTTCAAGCTGAATTCAACCACTATCCTCATGTTGTTGGTACAGTAGGGCTTGCACGCAGTCAAGATCCAAATAGTGGAAGTACTGAATTCTATATTTGCCATGTTCCGAGACCACACCTTGATGGCAAATACACTGTATTTGGTCAGCTAATGAAAGGATATGATGTACTTGAATTAATTGCCAATGTTGAAATTATAGAGCAATTTGTTGGCGATAATAACAAAATTGCCTTTCATACGCCTAAAAATCCTGTTATCATCAAAAATGCGACGATTGAAACAATTAACTATTTTGTAGAATAAACTTTCAGCATGAAACAAGGGAAAAAAGGAAAATTATTTCATAATATTTTAGATATTATCAAACAAATTCCTAAAGGAAAGATTGCAACTTATGGTCAAATCGCAGCAATGGCCGGAACTCAAAATCCGCGTTTAGTGGGATTCGCCTTAGCCGGATTAAAAGATGACACTACAGTTCCTTGGTTTAGGGTTATCAATAGCAAAGGACAAATAAGTTTTCCTGAAGATAGCGATGGATATAAAATTCAATATTCTTTATTAAGTAACGAACGAATTATATTTGACGCTAAAAATTGCATTAACCTTGAACAATTTGGATGGAAAATAACAGAAAATGGATAAATTAATACACGCACATGCACTAATGGATTTTATTGAAGAAAATCTCCAAATATCATCAGTACAAGAATTAAAAACAAAATTTGAGAATCAATTTGGAGAAGCAAAATTTATCAATTGTACAAATCAGGTCTATAATTTAGAAGAAATTTATATTTTTCTCGAACAGAGAAATAAAGTTCGCCACAATTCTGAAGGAATTGAAGTTATTAAAGAACATCGTTGTGACCACGAGTAATTCTTACTTTTTCGTACAATAAATGAATATTTGCACAATATAAAAAACTAATAATAAATATATATTCCTCATACACGCAATGCGTATGTTGGGATGTTGTACACAATTTAAAAAAAATGAAAAAAATAAAACTGATAGCTTTCTCAAAACTCGAAGAAAAAACGCCAGCCAGTCAGCAAGTAAATGGCCTAGATTTAGTACTTGTTAGATATGGTAGCAATGTTTCCGTTTTATATGGCCGATGCTTGCATCGCGGTGCATTGATGGCCGATGGCCATATTGAAGGTGATAATTTAATTTGTGGAGTACATGGATGGGATTATCGTTATGACACTGGGGTTAGTGAATACAACAATAACGAGGTTTTACATAAGTTTTTTTCTGAAATAAAAGATGACTGGGTTTGGATTGATGAAGATGAGATTAATCAATTTCTAATTAACAATCCACAGCCTTTTAACCGAGATGAATACTTGGGTCAATATTCGGATACTCATCCCGAAGATACTGAACCTTTTACAGGCTATATTAAAGAATTGGCTAAAAATGGCCTCAAGAATTTCGGCCATCACGGACCCTCCGCTTCGATGGGAGTAGACAGAAACTTACTGCCCAAGTGGGAGAATATTCAATTTTTGCCTGCTCAATTAGCCATAAGGCCTTTGTTAGATGAAGAAAGGGTAAACACTGAAGTGGTAATTGGTAGCAATGCTAAAAAACCATTGAAACTGGACATTCCTGTATTTGTTTCAGATATGAGCTTTGGAGCTTTGTCTAGAGAGGCTAAAATAGCTTTGAGCAAGGGAGCGGAAATGGCCGGCACAGGTATTTGCAGTGGCGAAGGCGGAATGTTACCTGAAGAACAAGCCAACAACTCTAGATACTTCTACGAATTGGCTTCTGGTAAATTTGGCTTTTCCTGGAAAAAAGTAAAGAAAGCACAGGCTTTCCATTTCAAAGGTGGTCAAGGTGCAAAAACAGGAACAGGTGGACACTTACCGGGGCATAAAGTGTCTAAAGAAATTGCCGAAGTTAGAGGATTGAAGCAAGGTGAAACAGCAATCTCCCCAGCTGCATTTCCAGATTTATTTACACCGAGTGATTTTAAAGAATTTGCAGAAGAAGTACGTGAAAAAACAGGTGGCATACCCATCGGGTTTAAAATTGCTGCTAGTCATATTGAGGCTGATATCGACTTTGCGTTAGAGGTTGGCGTAGATTACATTATACTTGATGGTCGAGGGGGCGGGACAGGATCTGCTCCAACCATACTCAGAGACAATATTAACGTACCAACTATTGCCGCATTAGCTAGAGCAAGAAAGTACTTAGATGCCATTGGCAGAAAAGACATCGCTTTAGTTATTACTGGCGGATTAAGGCTTCCCGATGATTTTGCCAAAGCCATGATGCTTGGAGCAAACGCAATTGCAGTTTCAAACTCAGCCTTGCAAGCCATTGGATGTTTGGGAATGAGAGCTTGTGGCTCTAACAATTGCCCTGTGGGAATAGCTACTCAAAAGGAAAACTTGCGAAACCGATTAATTATTGACTCCTCGGCAAAACAGCTGTACAATTTCTTTACAGCTACCAATGATTTAATAAAAGTGATAGCAAGATCTTGTGGGCACGATGATGTTAAAAAATTCAACTTTAATGACCTTTCTACTTTAGACTATAATATGCACCGATTGACAGGAATCAAGTATGCAGGACTTTAATGAAAAAGTGTACAACAAAACCTAAACTGCATTAAAACGCAGTTTAGCCATAACGTTAGTCTAATCCCCTTGTAATTTTCATCTTTCTGCTATTAAAATCAGAGGATGAAGTCGCCCCCAAAAACATCTGTTGCGCTTAAGGTTCTAATCGGTTTAGCGAGTTTCGTAATCATAGTCGCAGGTATGCGTGCGGCGGCACCTTTAATTGTTCCTTTCCTGCTTGCAGCATTTATCGCAATAATCTGCATTCCACCTCTACTGTGGTTGCAAAGCAAAAAAGTCCCGCAATTCCTCTCAGTTATGATTGTTATTTTATTGATGATCACTGTAGGATGGGTATTAGCAGCCTTGATAACAGGCGCTTTAAGCGATTTTTCCGATAAACTGCCGTTTTATCAGGAACGGCTAACGGTTTTATCACAACAAGTGGAAGTATGGATTAAGACACTGCCAATAGAAACTCCTGATGAATTAATTGAACAATATCTTGATCCCGCAATTGCGATGAAAGTCGTCTCAAATATGATTTCGAGTGTTGGCAATATTTTAACTAATTCATTTTTAATTGTATTGATGGTTATATTCATTTTATTAGAGGCATCTTCCCTACCCGGAAAAATTCGCAATGCGATTGGAAAACCTGATTCACCACTTTCACAATATACCGATGTCATCA
>Ga0307992_1000516_pt1 | contig 24532 bp, 20 predicted proteins | sample EllFjometagen133_FD_203162 | JGI IMG/M metagenome (GOLD analysis project Ga0307992, IMG submission 203162) | Marine microbial communities from Ellis Fjord, Antarctic Ocean - #133 | ecosystem: Environmental > Aquatic > Marine > Unclassified | place: Southern Ocean | collected 2014-10-08
GTACAATCGATCAGGTAAGAAAGAACCCAGACGGTTCAATCGAATTACTGGATTTCAAGTCGAGTAAGATGCGACCCAATCAGTATGCTATTCCTAACGACTTGCAGCTCACGCTTTACTCTTACGCACTGAAGTTCGGTGAGTTGCTAGTTGATGACATCTGGGTGAAGCCAAACATGCTGGTGGACTCGGTTGGAATTTACTTTCTTCGAAGTCACGAGAGATACAAAAGGAAGGTCCCAGGCAAAGAAATCGGAGATGAAAAAGGCGATCCCTTTATGATGACCAGTAAGTCCATCCAGGACCTACGTGCCTTCAGACATGAGATAAGAGCCCAGTTATCAGCAATGCTTAAAAATTGGTACTACCCGAACACGGCATCGTGTTCGTTCTGCACATATGCTACGCATTGTGTTAGCCGGAATGATAATGTCCCTGAAAAGGATGCTGATATGGCTCATGAACTGTTAGCTGAATTAAATATGGCTTCATAGCCAGGAAGGAAGTAAAAGTGGAAACACAAATGATAGAAGCCGATGCAGTTAAACAGGCTCTGTCTGTTGCTGGTTGGAGCTATGAAGATGAAATGGAAGGTCTTCACCCTGAATCAAACACACTCATGATTCCCAGAGTAGTTATTTCTCATGATGATCGAGGGAATCATAAAATGTTCATCGACATGGGAAGTAACTACCTTCAGGAAGGTTCTGAGGAAATCCCTGTTCCGGGTAATACACTAACTGGAATTATCTTTGCACACCAGAAGATACGGGCATTATGGAGCAAGGATGAAGTGCAACCAACATGCAGTAGCATTGAAGGTATTCCTGTAACTTCAGAACCAGTTAATATTAAGTGCTCTGGCTGCCCTGAAGCGGTAATTGGATCAGGCCAATGTAAAGTTAAGCAGAGATTATTATTGCTAGCAGAGCTAGAAGGAAAGCCAACACCGGTAATACTGTCTTTGCCTCCCACGTCACTTAAGCATTTTGAAAGACATTTAATCAAGATGAAGCGCTCACAGCTGCCCTTAGTTATAGGCAGAACATGCTTTTCGCTTATTGATATTAAGAGGGGCGGATATCGGTATGCTGAAATCGGAATTACACTTAGCGGTTTGGCTGACAAAGAGACTCTATTACAGGCTAAGCAAGCTAGGGTTGACTATGAGATGCTTACTTCATTAATATCTAGTGAAGATTATTCTGATGCCGGAGATCGCAATTAACATCGCGGAACAACAGGTGAACTGATTGGAACCGTAAAGAAAGAAGTGCCTCGTGTGCTTCTTTTTACCTTTTACTTTGGTTTAGCGAACTCCTCAAAAAAAATAAAAAATATATTATAGAAAAGTTTTTCATCTCGATTTCGAAAGGGGACCTTTGTCGAATTCGGTACCTGGTTTTTAGCAGGGTGGCCTTTTGGTAAGTGTAGCTAAAAGGGAGGGCAAGATTAATTATTGGTATTTGAGATATGAAAGGATCATATGATTACACTTATATTGACACAGATCTTAGAGGAGATACATTGTTAAATATACCACGGCTAGAAGATATGGACCAACAGGAGCTAGATGCTTTGCATGCGGAGCTGTATGTAACACTCCTATCTTTTCACAGTATGAATATCCAGGGTATAAAGCACAAGTTTTTGCGTGAGCATCTTCAGGAAACAATGAGTGATATGCATGGACTAATGACTCAGACAGATAAAATGATAGATATGATATCTGGATCAAACAGGTAGGCTCAATGACTAAGAAAATCAAAGCCACAATAGCCCATTATCGCCGCCTCCTGAACAAAGAATGGAAAGAGCATCATTTCATAAGTGATGGAGCTGGTAAACGCTATTTGATTGGACCCCTGTATCTCCGTATTGATGATACAAAAGGAGCCATGACTCACTATCAGTGGTTCGAAAAGATGTTCGATGATGATTCCGGTGAACCTTTTCATAGGATGGGTTGGGCGTTAACTCTCCACCGATCTGGAATGGACAATGATGCAGAGAGAATGCTGCTTATTGCCATGCTGAAAAATCTGTATCTATTCCCGATCCTTTTCAGTGAGGATCCACCGATTATAGACGGCTGGCAAGGTTCAAATTGGGAGGAACTTGATTACATCACTGAAGCACCTAAGTGGATGCTAAATCTTTGGACTGAAGATGAATTGAATTGGGCTAAAGGCATTTACTCTGGTGAGCAGGTTGTGAGGATCCGTGATCGTTACATCACCATCAATCAATTCCTAGAGCTTGAAAGACCCGGTGAAAAGCGCAGTATGCTTGTAGAAGAATCTATGAAGCTAGAACGTGGTGATTATAGTAGTTTAGGTAACTAGAGCACTCTTAACAGAAACACCAACCGTATTTCGCCTCTTCCGACACAGAACTGTTACCCAGAAGGGCTTAGCGCTGATTTATGATCATACCAATCTTTTAACAACCCTATAGTTTAGAAAATGGAAGAGGCCGGTTACCCGACCTCTAATTTACTATAGCTGATCCTCAAGATTGAGATGCACCCGCACTCCGGATTCCATGGATGCTCTATAGCATTCATAGTGACAAAAGAACATCTGCTCTAGTTGTTGACTTTCGTGCTTGTCCAGGTTTGTATAGATTGCCGTGATGCAAGGATCCAGCTTATGGGTTTCGTCTATGTTTTCACCACAAAAACAACATTGGTATCTTACTAGTGCCATCATCTACACCGGTTGGCTTCCTGCCGTTTGTATCGGCTAGAGACCTCAGGACACCACTTAGGGTGACCCATGGGCAAGAAATGCCTTACAGCCTTGTTTAAAGCTTTCAGGAACTCACCATGCACATGAGTATCTTCCGTACCCAAGAGCAAATACAGCTCAAATGATAATGGCCAATCTTCATCTTCAGCCATTATGGGGAATGCTGGATCATCTAGCTCACAGCGATTCCGGTTTCTCTCGCCTAGAACCCACCATTCACATGAGTTGCTCGCATAATCGGGTTCGACCCGATATGTTATTTTGTTTATTTCGAATTCCACCGCCGGTGGATTGTTAAATATTCTCATCGTATGGAATCAACGGTTTTATCTATCTTGGTCTTGTTGTCTTTTATCAACGAAGCAAATAGAGCCGCTAGCTCTTTCTGCTGGTAATCGGTTAGATCTTCTAGCACTATTTCTATTTCGTTATTCACGACATCCCATTCACCTGAGGGTTTTTGGAATCCCTGATCGTATAATATTTTATATTTGAAATATTTCATAATATTCCTCCTGTTTTGTTAAAAGTGTCACCTGTGTCAGGTGATGGCAGGTGTTTTTTGGATAACTATATAAATGCAAATACTATCTCTTAAATATATCTCTATATATAATATTACCTGACACACATGACATACCTGACACATTGGTGCTATATAAGGGCTCTAAGCCCCTTGATTAAAAAAGTTACCTGACACATCAGTGGACACACCTGACACATTGTTGCCCTCTGGTGCCTCCAATATCTGGGTAAGTTTATCGGTCATTGGAAGACAGAAAAGTCGTTTCCCGCCGACCTGAATTTTTCCCGCTTCTCCAACGAGTAAACGCTGCCTCCGCATTCCCTTAATGATCTGATTATAATGGCGAGTGGATTGAGAATAATACTTGATCCACAACACCGGCAATTGCCCCTGCTCGATGAATGGGAAATATGGCATATCATCTGGAAAGTTATCGGTTGCGTATTGCTCCACTAGGCGATTCACCAGCATATCAACATCTGATTCAAGGTCAGACGTGTTTGCTGCAAACAGCTCGCGCTCCTCGTCTGTGATCGGTACATCTATGGAATACCTGTATCCAGTGCTACTGAGCCCCTCATACACAGTCTTCAGCTCAGTTCTGATATAATGGCCTAACCTGGCTAACATCTTCTCCTGCAACTGAGGATCAATAGATCCTGACAGCTGCGGAAATTCATAAACGAAAAATTGATTATTCCGGGGATCCGTGGGTAGCTCGTCCCGGCTCACAAAAAGCGGGATCAATTCATTGGACAACAACATGATATTTACATTATTCCGTACCTGGTAAGGGTCCTTGAATTTCTTCTTTACCGTGGCGTACTTCTGCCCAGAGTATTTTTTTAGAATTTTATACTGAGAAACCTTGTCAGATAAGTTTTCTTCCACGATCAAGAGCTTCTTCTCGACCTCATAGGTGAAGCCTTCTTCGTTGCCAGACCATTGAAATGACATGGTGGGGTAGATCTCAGCGACAATCTCAGCAAAAGTTGATTTACCGGTCCCGCGCCCACCGGAGAATATCAAGCTGGGTAGTTTTTGATAATTACTATGACAATAGACTGCGAGCCATTGCTTGATGAAGTCTAGATGGGGACCAAAACGATCTGCCAGGTATTGATCCACATAGGTATTGTCCTGCACATTCTCTGGGAGAGCTCTGTGATGAGCTGCGATTACGCCAGTCCCTAGATCGACCTTATAAAAAGAATCATCAGCAGATATATCGCTGAGGTAATCAATCCTGGAGAGATGGCGGATATGTTTGTTATTGACCATATACCGTATCGCTTTCTTCTTATCATCACCCTCTTCCGTTTTGGTGCGGATATGAAATTTAAAGCTGCCCAGTTTCTCATAGAAAAACTCATCATTGACCATACCTAGATCCCAAATATCGGTGCCGTACGACCAGTAAGGTTCACATGCACGTTCGAGGTAGCTTTTGTCCTGCTCCATCCAAAAGGTCTCCCCACAGCTAGAACAATGGATATACCAGTTGGAGGACTTCTCAGAATAGTCTACAAAAGCTGAAGGGTTAGAATCTTCGTGGAAAGGACAGTAGATTGCCGCTTTACCTGAGACATCTGAAATAGTAATTGGTACACTATCCTTGTCGAGTAGCTCAGTGCTTCGGTTCCAAATATCCGCTAAACCCGCAACCTGGAGATCATCTCCATCCCAGAATACAGTTGAGTCGGCATCATCTTTTGAACCGTAGATATATCTAGCAGCATCAGCTACTTGATCATCAGAGCCGGGTAAGATATTTTTAATAATATGATCAGCTATTTTCTTATACCCTTCAGCAGAGAATACAGGATGCTCGAAAGGGAGCACTACATGAAATTTATGAAGCTCAGGAGTATGGCTCTTACTGGGTATAATTAGATGATTTAGCTGCTGGGAGACCAGATCGTCATGCACCTCTTGAATGGTACGTTTACCTGAATCGTAGTCACCAACAAAACCTACAGCTTTGATGAAGTTTTTCTCTAACCTGGACCCATTATTCCAGTGGATGGCAGAGTAGTTATGCTGGGTTAAGTATTGAGCGAGTTCCCTATATGGAACCGATTCTGTAGTGAACCAGGTGTTTGCCGCTCCGTTGTATGTCTTAGCTGCCGTGGACAGCTCTATCGATTTATCGTGTATTGTTCCTTTCATAATAATTTGCATTTGAGTTTGAATATGTGTGACCTGCATGAATGATATTCTTCAGGTTCTTAATTGCCTGAGCATAGCTGGATGCGTTGATCTCAGCTTGCATGGCAAAATAGTTATTTAGTAAATTTTGGATCTCTTCTGAATCTTCGAAAATGAAGACAGTCTGCGATCCACGTTTATAGGTGCCCTGCAATTTATAGCCAGCTGCAATAAGATATGCGCTACTATAAAAATCAACGAGCTCCTGGGTAGGTATGGGGTTATTCATAAGAATAGGCTCCGAATTTGTAATCTTGGCTATTTAGTTGAGGTTGGAAGTTACCAATTCAACAAGCTCGCCATGAGCTGATTTCGGGTTTCTGTTTTCGTGGATTTAGTCGTTTCGTTGGGAGGCAGGCCCGGCATCCATACAGGCCCCTTTTTCAGGCCGGTACACCTAATATAGTACATATCAAGCGTAGAGTCAAGCATTATTATGACTAATATGGTCATATTTAGATAAAACCACAAGATATAACATGTTATGACTAGAATTACACATACCAATACCCAACAAATTTAGATCATCAAATCCTCGTCCATCCTGAGAAGTCGTTTTTCACCAGAATCCATAAAAATCACTTGGAACAGCCTAAAAAGGTGATAAGATGAATCCCCCCCAAGCCCTTGGGAACTTCGGTTCCTGGGGGCTTTTCACTTCTAGTATTATCTTTTGATAAATAGCACGTATCAACTAGATTCAAGCAAGTTTAATTCAAAATCTGGGGGTAAACCTGAGTACGACATCGAAGTATAAATGTGATTCCTGTGGATATTCCGCACAAGCCTGGGATGCTCCCGATGCGGCTCCCATTGCTACAGTCGACACGAAACATTGCCTCGGCTGCAAATCGCTGGTTGAAGTACCAATAGAATTTTATGGTGGAATGCTTACCGGTGATTCTGATGTTACGCCCAGCTTCCTAAACCGTTGCCCAGATTGTAATTCTACGAATCTTCAGCCATGGGATGCTAAGCATCCTTGTCCCAAGTGTGGTGAGCATATGACAGATGAAACATATCAAGGCTAAAGCGTTAGGTGCACATGGTTAAATTACGATCACAGCTTTCCGTATTCGCACGAGTTACTCCACACCGTTATATTAAGAGCATAGAATAATTATTCACCAATTCCGAAAGGGGATCACAATGTCATTATTCTCAAGAACCCCCAAAAAGCTAACCCCTAAGATATTTGCCCGACAGATAATTACTCTTTATTTGCAGGTCTTAAAAGAAGAGAAAAAAGCTTTAAAGGCTTTTGACAGAAAAAGTTGGTTGCGAAAAGAACAATGGGATTACGATCTCAAATCCCACAATGAAGAGCATAAATCAGCCTATACATTTTTGTCACTGTATCTAGGACCCCAGATCTTTCCTGATGGTACAAAAGAGTTCAAAGATGAATTTTATTTTCGACTTCAAGTTCATGGTGTAAAAATAGAGAGTGGCCGAATAAATGAATTCCTTGGTGCATGGCAAAATGCTTTAAAAACCACTTCAGCCGAGAATACTGCTTTATCATCAAATCCGATACATCAATTAGCAGAAAAAGCGTGTATGTTAAGGTTTGGGAATGATAATGAGTGGCATCTCAATAATGTGATCATGATGACAAGTTCTATCTCCGGTTTTATTGCAAGCTTGCATATGGTAAAAGAAGCTGCAAAGGAGTATTTGTAAAAAAAACGGCACCCAACAAAGGTACATAGAGCTGACTCACTGGAGTCAAATATGATCGCCATCAGAACGATGGATTAAGCCCATGGGAGCAGAGCCTTATTCAATAGACTTCCTGTTTCCGCGAACTGATTGGAATCCATTTGAGCTTACCCAGTAGATATCGTTTTATCCTGTCCTATCCTATTGCATACTAATATCACTGGAGTATATTTTCTGCTCACAAAGGGGCTTTATCATGGGAAAGAAAATGATTGAACAAGATCGTTGGCTATCTGTCGAAGAAATTGCCTTACACCTCGGTATCAAAAAAGATACTGCATACAAATGGGTGGCAAAAAAGCACATGCCCGCCCATAAAGTAGGGAGACTCTTGAAGTTTAAAAAAGCTGAGATCGATGCTTGGGTTGAATCCGGTGCAGCAGGAAACGGAAATAACTAGATTGTATTCCTCCCTAAAATCTGAACAATACGACACATCCATTAATGTGATCGGGGGGCTTCAGGACCTATCTATCATTGATCAGGCATTTCAATATTTCTTTACGCATGGTGAGAGTGTGGGAAGCATCATTCCCAAAGAAAATTTTGATCTTCGAACTGAGAGAAGTCAGCAACGCGTTGAGCGGGGAATTAGAAGTGGATTCCTTCAATTTCGAGATTCACAGCATAAGTCATTGATACACGGCTTGACCAATAAGAGTTTACCTCTCCAGGATAGGAATTTGATCCTATTTTGGCAGTTCGCCTTAAACAATAGGCTATTCAGAGAGATCTCAGAAAGCGTGTTTATCCAGGTGTACTATTCCGGAAGAGCGGTGTTGCCGAAGGAGGAGATAATTGCTTTCATTAAAGAAATTATCCATCAAAACCCTGACCTTGATCTTGGTTGGTCAGAGATCACAATTCTCACATTAGCACGAAAATATTTAAATTTCCTTACCAAGCTTGGATTCCTTGAGGGTGCACAGAAGAAATTCTTCACAAACATTCCTGTCTCTACAGAAGCTATTGTTAGCTTTTTGTATTTTGCTAAGATTGCAGATCCTAAGCAAAGAAACATGTTCAAGAACTCCTTTTTAAGTCTTTCAATGATTCCAAAAGATGACATGGTTAATCGTCTCAAACGCCTTTCAATCAGAGGGTATTTTGAAATGGATTATAATGGTGTAGACCTGAATCTAAATCTAACACATAGCGAGAAAGAGGTTGGCGATGTCCTTTACGACTGACCATAAACAAAAATTTGAAGACCTCGCATTTCAGATTAAAAACCAAGATCGGTTAAGGCTGCAGGCAAACGGTGGTAACAGTATTATTTTCTCCTATCCGCCAGAGGAAGAATCACTCTATCTGGAAAAAGCCGCAGATATATTCGGCGATGAGGTGGTTTTTATTGACGTCGCTAAACTTCTAGTCGATTTCATTGACAAAGAAGGGTGGGATGAGTTTAAAACATATTATGAATCCTTAAGCACTACCCCTCATATTGTTTTCAAATCAAGTGATCCTGAAATGGATCTGTTTGACATGATCATTGAAGGGATTTCTACTGCTTTGGCAGATAGTAAAATTCCGATCTTAATCCGGACCGGAGTTTTGCTAGGCACTGGGATCGAAAATGTGAACATTATGGAGCATGCAGTTGTTATGCATTCAGCACACCCTCTAGTAATATTTTATCCTTCAACCATAAAAGATGATACTTTACTCTTTCTAAATTTCAAACCAGCCTCAAAATATCGATGCGTTTTGGTGAAATAGGGGACCACATGACAAAGATTAGCGACATCCTGACACTCGATCTCCATGAAGATATCAAGAATGTAATTGACCTTGAAGATCGCTCTGAGGATGAGATTCAGAATGAAATCCAAAATTATATAGTTACTGAGGGTATCGGACGACACCTGGACACATTCCTCAATGAATACACATCCAACTTGAAAGAGACCGGTGTCTGGTTATCTGGATTTTACGGGTCAGGTAAATCCTATTTTGGTAAGATGCTTGGGTACTTACTAGCAGATCCTAGCATAAATGGGACAAGCGCTCGAGACAGGTTTATCCCAAGACTCAAGGGTGTATCCAATGAATCCTTTATAGAAAATTCCATACGGAGTCTCGATGCAATTAATAGTCGGGTCATTTTTCTGGACGTCGCTAAACAGAACACAGATAAAGGGTTGGCATTTACGCTCTTTGCTAACCTGCTCAAGCAGCTTGGCTTCAGAGATGATATCTATGGCTACATGGAGTGGGATCTGTTTTTAGAAGGCAAACTTAATGAATTTAAAAAGGAAGTAACCGCTCTAGAAAAAGATAGCTGGGATGTGGTCAAACTGAGTAACCGTCGCGTCGCTAAAGTTATGCGTGCCGCCTACATGAAAATGGGGTATTCCGAAATTGCCTACCAGGACACACATAATGTGTATTCCAACTCTATTGAAAATTTCTCAGCCAGCAAGCTCAAAGAGGTGATAGAGCAGTATCTCAAGAAGCATAAAGATGAAACATTGGTATTCATCTTCGATGAGGCAAGTGAGGCCATTAGTCAGAAAAAGTTCTCGCTTCTGGATTTGGAGGGGATCAGTGAGGCCCTCTCGAGTATTACCTCAAAGGTTTGGACAATAGCCATTGCTCAGGAAAAACTGGACGATGTGATCAACAATGCCAACGTAAACCGATCTCAGCTCACCAAAGTCACAGACCGATATAAGACCAAAATCCACCTAGAATCAACAGAAGTGGATGTCATTATTCGGAATCGTCTTTTACAGAAAAATGCGGCTGCTGAAAAAGAGTTAGCCAAATTCTATGTCAAAAACCAAGGTCAGATCGCCGACGCCACCAACTTGAAGTCTGCTTTTCCGACTCAGACGAATAGTGAAACGGAGTTTTCAGCATATTATCCATTTCATAAATACCAGTTTAACATTCTTCAGAAATTTCTATTCAGTTCGAATGCCCTGGTTGCTACCCAGATTGCAGCTCGAGGGATGATCATCACCGCTTTCGATGTACTCAGAAAACAAATGAAGGATGTAGAATTATTTGATTTTACTTCAGGTCACTCTATTTGCACTGAAGCACAAACGGCACCTCCAATCGCGTTGGCGAGTAAGTACGATACTGCTAAACAAATTCTGGCAAATAAGAATATCCCCATTGAAGGTGATCAATTACTGAAAACGATCCACCTACTCGTCGATTCTGAAGTTGTGTATGCAACTGTTGAGAATATCACAAAATCATACATTTCAGATCTAGCAAGCTACTACCAGGTGAAACCAGAAATCGAAAAAGCCTTGGATCTACTTGTTGATTCAAAGGTCCTTTTGGTATCAAACCACCATTTCAAGATTACTTCTGATCTGGAAGGTAAATTCCTCGAGGAGATGAAAGACTATCAGGTAGAGCTGTTCACCAAGAAACGTGAGCTCACAAATCTTTTAAAGGAGTATAAGTTATTTAATCCTGTTGCTAGTTATTCAGATGGGAGCGATACCTTTAAGTTCAGTGTACTCTCAGATCAGGGAGATGATCTTGCTCCCCAAGGCAGCCCAGATCTACGACTTACTGTATTTAGTCTCTTCAATATTGGGGATAATCGCCAAGACCATATTGAGCAAATAAAAATGAGCACGCAGGCCAAGAAAGATGAGGCAACACTCATCCCTGAGAACAATGAATTCGACGAAATTGATAAGCTAATCACAGAGGTGAAGCGCTATCACTATATGGAGGATAAATACTCCAACGAGGCAGACACCAATAAGCGTCAGATAATTAGGGATTTTCGGACGATGCGTGAGGAGAAGGCCAAGCATTTAAGGCGTAAACTTGAGGCGGCTTACACTAATGGAACGCTGATTTACCTGTTTAACGAGCAATTGCTAAATGAGAATACTTTTAAAGGCGAAATCGGTGATGCGCAGAAGAAAATAATCAAGAATATTTATACCAAGCGCCTCCCTAACCAGTTGTCTGAGAGTGTGGTGCCCAAACTATTCCGCGCGGATAAATCTATGTTGGCAGGTCTTTTCTCTGGACCAGAATTCACATTTTTTGATGGGAATGGAAATTTTGTTGGGGAGCATCTTAAAGTTGTAGATGCGATCCAGTCAAAGATCAATTCGCAACATGTGGATGGTAGAAGTTTGGAGGAAATGCTAAAGGGTGCCCCCTGGGCTTACTCCTTTGGAACCATTGTTACTACTTTGGCAGTGCTATTTAAGGCTGGCAGGCTGACGGTCAAATACAATGGCCAATCCTGGTACTCCCACACTGAGAAGGCTGTGCACGATGCTTTTACCAACGCCATAAAGTATAAATCTGCCTCATTTAAGTCCATCACAGCGACTTTAACGGCCGCTCAGAAAACGGAAGCGATCCAGTTACTGCTTGACTTGGATATCTCGACTCATACCAGCCAAAAAATCAGTTGGAGTAGCTCGGACTATGATGTTGCAGATGGAAGTCGGGCACTTGCAGAATATTTTCTCATGGCGGTCGACACGCTTCAAAACAGCGTTGCCAACTTTGATGCTACCTTCTCAAACCTTGTCAGCCAAAAGCAAGTCCTGCAAGCTTTCACCGGAAAAGTAACGGATAGCAACTTCATACAGCAAGTTGAAAGCGTGCTTTTGGGGAAGGCGGATTACAAAACTGCCATCCAGAGTATCATTCAAGGCCAGAAATTTATTAAGAATAATTTTGCTACCGTGACTGCATACAAAGCTTTTGCGGAGTCGGTAGAAAATGAGCTGAAGAAAGCAGATGAGAGCGATCAATCCATCAATCAAGCTGCTCAAGATCTTCGGCAATTCTTTAGTAAAGACCCGGTAAAGAATTTTACACAGATTGGCCAGCAGAGACAGATTATCAAGGATGCCTATTTCAAAATGATGGTAACGGCTGCTGAGGGTATGTCCATAGGGTATCAAGCCCTGAAGTCAAAGGTCGAGGAGGCAGTCAAGGACCTGGCTAAGAATTATCCTGTGGATATTAATGCCTCGAATGCAGCAAAGTTGGAATCACTCAAGAAATTTTGCACACAGCGAATCATGGGTGACCCTGAGATTAATCAAAGTGTGAGTTGCTCAAAAACAGGCTATTCGTTGTCGGATATTCTCAATTATTCCCAGCTTTTGCCCATGAAGGAGACCGATCTTCAGGTTATCCAGAATAGCTACCTCACTGTCGCTCCGAACACTGCAGCTGAGCCAGGGCACGAAAAGACTGAACCGGCAAATAATGGCCCACGCAAGATCAGTTTTGAAATCCCTGCTAAAGTTATGACCGTAAAAGAATATCGATCATTGTTGCATAAACAAATTAGGGCGCTAGCCTCCGCTACGGATGATGAACAGATAGAATTGGATATTGACCTTCCATGAGGGGTAACACTTGAAACTACATGAACACGTCGCTCTACTTAAATCAGCCATTGAGAACGCCTATGATAAAGAATTTGCTCGTCTGGGCTTTGGAAAAATCAAGATCCTGCCAATCGATCAGATTCCAGAAGAAATTCAAACGCGGCGCCAGCGATTTGAGAGTATGTTGGATTCTCATATTGGTGAGACTGGTGACTATGGACATGCCAGGGAGAAATTGGTCGATGAACTAACATTTACTCTATTCAATCGCCTGGCTGCTGTGAAGGTCATGGAAGCCGCCAACCTGTTCCCACCAATCATTACTAGAAAAGCAGAGCATGGTGGCAGGTCCTTCGGCCACAAAGCATGGCTCGAGGCCAACCCCCATCAGCGCGATGAAGATCTGGAGGGCTTAAAAACTTTTATCAAGTCTGCATTCAATGAGTTGAGTACCTCACTACCACTGTTTAGCTCAAAATACTCGTTTTCATTGTTCCCAGATACCATAAGTCTCAATGAAATCATTGATCTGTTCAATGCTGTTGAGCTCGACAGTCAGGTAGGGTCTGATATATGGGAGAACGATGATGTATTGGGCTGGTGTTATGAGAGTTACAACAATAAGAAGAAGCAGGTTCACAAGGAGAGTAAAGCCAAAACGGAATACGATAAAGTTTCACTCCAATCACAGGTATACACACCTCGCTGGATTGTGCAGTTCTTGGTGGAAAATTCACTGGGAAAACTCTACCTCGAGATGCATCCAGATTCTAATGTTAAGTACCGATACAAAATTGCCAATGTTCCTCAAACCCAAGAGCGGGAGATCAAATCTTTACATGAAGTAAAGGTCATCGACCCGGCATGTGGATCTGGGAATTTCCTACTGTATGCCTTCGATTTATTCTATGAACTATATATAGATCAGATCGAGAATTATGCGGCTGATTATGAAGAAAAAGATATTCCAAGACTGATTATCGAAAATAACCTTCATGGAATTGACCTAGATGATCGCGCCGTTCAACTAGCTCAGCTTGGCTTATTTATCAAAGCCAAAAAGAGGCTCAGAACGATTGGTGAACTAAATTTCAATGTAGTTTCATCAGATTTCTTTCTACCAGATTATCCTGATGTTGCTCATATCTTTGAATCAAACACAAGACTTGGAAAGCAACAACAAGATCTAATTGCTGAAATATGGACTGATCTACAATACGCCTATAAATTTGGTTCATTGATTAGGTTGAGGGAAAAAGTTGAGAGACGATTAATTGGTCTTTACGGTCATGATGGCTCTAAAGAACCACAGTTATTTTCGAATCAAGATCTTGGGATCATACCTCAACCACAACAAGCTGATGCTTTCATTGAGCAGGATATCGCCAGTGAAAAAGAATTCATAGCAGAGTTTTTTCTGAATTTAGAAGTTGCAGTCGATCAATACGCCACAGGAGCTACCAATGCATTTCTTGCTAGCAAAACTAGAGATGCCATTACCTTTCTTGAACTTCTTACTAAGGAGTATGATGTAGCTACTGCGAATCCACCTTATACCGACAGTTCCGATTTTGGTCCAGAGTTGAAAGAGTATATCGAGAACAATTACAAAAAGCCTCATAAGTTCCACTCTAACCTTTATGCAGCTTTTATTCTGCGGTGTTTTGATCTGACGAGTGAAAATGGATTAATTGCGATGCTTCAACCTTTCACTTTCATGTATATAAAGAAGTTTGAGGATGTCCGTAAATATATTCTTACAAAATCAAATATAAACCTATTAGCTGAACTGGGATTGGGAGGAGTATTTATTTCAGATGTTCAGGTTTACACATGTATGAATATACTGTCTAAGGGAGTTAAAATAACTCAAGGGACATATTTTAACTTAATGGCATACCACAATCATAGAGATAAACCACAGATATTTAGTGATATTTATAATCGATTTATACAGGGCACTGCTGATAATCATGTTTACACAATCCCTCAAGTTAAACTGAAAATCATCAAATCTTGGCCCTTCATTTATTGGATATCTGGTGAGTTCCTAGAGAAGTTTAAACAGCAGAGTATTGATGAAGTACTCAGTGTTAGATCGGGTATTACCACGAGTAATAATATTCGATGTGTTCGCTTTAGATGGGAAGTTTTGCCTGGCAATATTTCTATTGCAATAGGAGACAAAAAACCATGGGTTGGGTATGCCAAAGGAGGACCCTTTCAGAAATGGTTGGGGAATGATTGGCTGGTCATTGACTATAGCCCAGATGGATATGATTTCCTCTTAAATAATGGAAACCACCTGCCTAGTCGTGATTTTTATTTTAAAGAGGGTATAACGTATTCTGCAAGTGGAAGCAAAGGAGCTTCATTTCGCTATTTACCAGCAAATCATTTGTTTGATACTGGCGGTTCATGCATATTTCCTAATAGCTATAATAATATTCATTACTCCTTAGCCTTTCTCAATTCAAAGTTGTCATTTTATATAGCGTATTGTTTTAACCCAACGGTGAATACTCAAGGTGGGGACTTAAAAAGAGTTCCTTTTGTAATTCCAAAGCAACGTATTGAGGATGAGGTGACAAATCTCGCAAAGAGATGCATAGAAATACAAAGAAAAATTAATAGCTATGACCTTCTTGAGCCTAATTTTATTAAGTCGCCAATAGAAACAGGAGCTCAAACTAATCTTAAAAGAAAACTTCAATCGTTCTTCACATACGAAAATTATCTTCTTACACAGATTCTTATAAGTGAAGCCATTATCGATAATAAGATATTTGAAGTTTACGATCTGTCAGATGAGGACAAGAACACAGTCCTTGCTCAAGAAGGAAAAAACATTGGTGGCCTACCTGTACAGGCCAAAGCCCGGGATGCTTATCTGGCAGAAACTGAAGCAATCAAAGAATTTCCACTTGATGCCATTGGGGATTTCATTGAGTCACTCCCAATTAAAGAATTTACTGGAGACGAGCTTGAGGCTATCGTAAGTGGATTTAACACGCTTTACCAAGGCAACAACAACCTCGAAGAATTCTGTATTCGGCATCAGATTAACCCGATTAATGTCTGGTACTGGTTTAAGCAGAACAATGTAATTCCACTACGGCGAGTGAACATTGTAGCCTTGGAATTTCTGACTGTTATAATACGAGAGATACTCATGGAGGATGAAGACGGTATTATTCCATTGGTCCCCAATGCGGGAGAAAAGGTCATGTTGGATAGGATCGAGGAAAAATTCAGTAAAAAAGGTTTCAGCTTTGCCCAAGACTCCAGCTTCGATACGATTCTTGGCTACCCAATTCAAAATTTCTTGAAAGGACATTTCTTCGCAGAACTTTCAGATCGCGTCAAAGTCTTTAAAAAACTTCTAGCAACTCCTTTTATCTGGCATCTTTCCAGTGGTTCAGATCAGGGTTTTGATTGTTACATAATTATCTACAAATGGAACCGCGATAATCTTATGCGTCTCAGGTCAGTCTACATAGAGCATCGCGAGCGGGCCCTTATCAATCGCCAGGCAGATCTAGCTGAGAGCGAAAGCGCCAGTGCCCAGACAGAAAAGGATCTCATTTTCAGGCAACTTCACGAAATTGAATCCTTCAAATCCAAGATCGATGAACTTCTAGCCGAGGGGTATGATCCAATTCTAGATGATGGTGTTGGTAAGAATATTGCCCCACTTCAGAAGAAAGGTATGATCCCCTATGATGTGCTGAATCCTGCGCAGCTGGAAAAATACCTGAATACAGATTGGTAGGGTTGATTTATGATTGATAAATGGTTTATCAAAGATCTTGATAATATACTGGAGACAAAACCGATTGCTGTTCTCATTGATGGTGGGGGAGCAGATTTTCTTGTTAGTATCGCAGAACGAAGATATACTGTTCTAAAGGCAGACACAGAGATAGAAGAACTCCATGCCAAATATGTGATAGAGTCAAAGCAACCCACCTCCGAGCGATTTCTGATTTATACCACCACCAAGCGTGAGCATCTCAAGTTTATCCGTGAATATTGTGAGACCAATGGTTGTATCGAAATCCCACAGCTGCACAACTACATCAAGGAGAAAGTCCATAAAACCCTAAACCTGAACATCAATCTGCCACCAGAGGAGTTGATCGTTGCAGCCAAGATTAGCGAAGGTAAAAATCAGAATTACTGGATGGATCTGTGTCATAAAGGCTCAACTGAGATATTTGATTTGAAACAGGAGTTACTTCCATTCTTGCATGATCCTGAGGGATATGCAAAAACCAAATATGATCCACAAATCCTTGATCTGTTTTACCACAAGGTTAACGAGTTGCTTAAGCAGGAATTCCTTCCCAAGCCACCAAAGACCCTGGCCAAGGAATTGGTCACAGCGATGTTTGATTCCCTGATTAAAGGAACTTCAAACGGCACTCTTCATCAAGTCTATGAGCAATGGGTAGATTCAGTTAGCTATAAAAAGTCATTGCTTAACTATATCACAAGCTACAAGCTGCCTTCAAATCTTGATTCCTGGGTTGTTAAATCGAACCACCCGTTTGAAAATATTGACCAACTATGGCTACAAGATCTTGGCAAAAATCTTCAAAATCTTGATGTTATTAAAGCCTGGTTGCCAGGTATCAGGAAACGAGCTCAAAGTCGTCAAGCATTGACACTGGGGATAAATTATTGGCAGGACATTTTGGAGCTCATTGAATTTGATTCTAAAAATATTGCCTACCTAAGTTCCTTTCAGGAATCGGTTGATTTCTATACCAGGCACCTATACAAACTTGATACAGCTATTCGAAATTTATACGCCCGCTTTCTCAATCATAAAGACTTGCTAGAGCCCTTTCAGGAGCTTTATAAAGACTATGTGAATATCTTCCTGGATAAATGGTTCAAGTACTTCGATCAATATGCTGAGAATCAGACGGGGGCGCTACAGCGCATCATTGACAATGCCGGTGGCAAAACGGCAATTATTGTCGGTGATGGTGTATCATTCGAAGTCGCAAAACTAGTATCCAATCAGGTTGATCCAAAGTATGCGAAGGGCTGCGAAGTCATTTTATCTGATCTGCCCTCAGAGACAGAGAACAACATGAGTCGAATCTATATGGACTCTGGCGAATTGGAGGCTGTCCAGTCCAAACGTGAAAAATATCTTAGCTCTCAAAATACCAGTAAAGCAATCGAGTTTATTAAGTTGGACAAAGTGAATCGTGAGGCTCACCAAAGCGAGATATTGATCTGCACATACAAAGATATCGATGATATGGGCGAGACGCTTCAGCAAAAGGCTTTGAAGTATTTTCCAGAGTCCATTGAATTCTTTGCGGAGAAGATTCAAACCCTCTTAGAAAGTGGTTACAGGAAGGTATTTCTCATCAGTGATCATGGCTTTGTCTTGACTGGACTTCTCTCAGAATCTGATAAGGTCCAATTGGGCATCTCAGGAGATCATCAGAAAGCTGAACGGTATATTCGTTCCGGAGAGAAATTGAGTTCTCAAAATTCTCTTGTTGAGATTCAGAGGAAGAGCAAAGGGTATGAATACCTTTACTTTTCAAAGACGTTGAACCCCTTTAAAACCCCTGGAGTTTATGGATTCTCACATGGGGGAGCTGCACCTCAGGAGATCATCACACCCTTTTTCTCATGGGAACATTCTTCTGAGTCTATGACACCATTAACGGTTAAGATTGCAAACAAGTCAGAGCTGGAGACTGTCTCTGGTGATGTATTTCAGATAAAGATCGATGCAGATAAGGGCTCCGGGGATGTCTTCTCAGCTGCCAGAAAACTGACCCTCATATTTTTCAACAAAAAATCTCAAGTAAACAAGAGTGATGTATTCTCCATAGAGAGTGAAAAAAGCATCGCCAAAGATTATACCTTTGATGGCAATCAGTCTCTTGAAGTGCATTTGATTGATGCAACAACCCAGCAGCTCATTGACAAGACCACAATCACACAGAATAAAGACCGAGATCTTGGTGGTCTTTTATAAAAATTAGGATGTATTATGACTGAATTAAACGATCTGGATAATAAGCTACTCGAACATTTTCGTGGGTTTGTGGTGCGCAAAGACCTGGTGCTTTCGATCAAAGTTGGCGCCAACGTCCCTGTGTTTGTGTTGGAGTACTTGATTGCAAATTCTTGCTCCACCGATGACGAGGAAAAAATTCGGGTGGGAATGGAAAATGTTAAGAAGATTCTTGGCGAGCACTATGTGAATCCGGAAGAAAGTTCAAAAATACACCATTTAATTAAAGATAGAGGTAGCTACAAGATCATCGACAAGATCTCTGTTGAATTGGATTCCAAGAAAGACATTTATTGGGCCAAATTACAGAATAGCAATATTAAAAATGGCAATATCAGTGACGCCCTGGTCAAGCAGCATGAAAAGATGCTCATGGGCGGGATCTGGGCAATTATAGATGTAGATTACGACCCGGATATTCGCATTGGATCCAACATTTATCCCTTCGTAGTGACCGAGATAAAGCCAATTCAGCTTTCGTCCTTCGATAACAGCAAAGTTCTTAACAAACGTAAAGAATTTAGCAAGGCTGAATGGCTTAATATTCTGCTTCGAAGCTCGGGTTATGAACCTGGGGCTGAGGGGATGACGGACCGCATCAAAATGCTCCTGTTATCACGGCTCCTCCCTATGGTAGAGGCAAATTTTAATTTCGTTGAGCTGGGTCCAAGATCTACAGGTAAATCTTTCGTCTTTAAAGAGCTCACACCATATGCTGTCCTTGTCTCGGGTGGTCAAGGGACTGTAGCAAAGCTATTTGTCCACGGAAGTACGGGCAAAGTAGGGGCAGTAGGACAATGGGATGCCATTTGTTTTGACGAGGCTACGGATAAGATTTTTAAGGACCGTGATGCCATTCCACTCATGAAGGATTATATGGAATCTGGATCTTTCTCTCGTGCAGGTGCAGGGGGAGAGATTACGGGGGTTGCCTCTATCATCTTAAACGGAAATATCAATCAGCCCGTTGAAACGGTTCTGCAGACCTCACATCTGTTTTCTCCACTATCTGATGAAGTAAATAGTGATACTGCCTTTCTGGATCGCATTCATTTTTATCTACCTGGTTGGGAGATGATTAAATTCTCACCCAAGCACTTCACCTCCAGTTTTGGCTTCAGCACGGACTACTTCTCGGAAGTTTTGAAATCATTACGTCGCTCAAATTACACAGACGCATTGGAACAATATTTTACTCTGGGCTCTCATCTGAAGCAGCGTGACACCAAACCAGTGAAGAAAATTGTCTCAGGGTTTATCAAATTGCTCCATCCAGATGGGGAATACACAAAAGAAGATGTCCAGGAGTACTTGGTAATCGCCCTAGAAATGCGGCGCAGAGTTAAGGAACAACTAAAGCGGATAGGTGGCATGGAATTTTGGGATACCAATTTTTCGTACATTGATAAGGAGACTCAGGAAGAAGTCTTCGTAGGACTCCCTGAAGAGAAGGGGTCCCATCTCATTGAAAATACGCCTCTACCACCAGGCGTTTGCTATTCCAGTACGAGTGACGGGGATAATCTGGCCCTTGTCAGAATTGAAGCTGTGGTAGCTGCCGGATCTGGAAAATTAAACATCTCAGGTGTGAGTAACACGACGGTAAAAGAAAACATCAAGAATACTTATCAGTACATCAAAGCCAATGAAAAAACAATCCTTAGTGATAAACATCAGTTGAAGAATTTTGATATCACAATCCAGATCAGCAATTTGTTGGGAGCTAGTATATCCTCGGGGGTTGGCTCTGCAGTTTACATTGCCATTGTCTCTGCACTTTATAAGAAAAACTTAAGACCGGGGCTTTCTGTGCTCGGAAATATCTCAGTGGGGGGTGCCATCGAGCGTGTGATCAACTTTGCAGATAAGGTGTCGATGCTTTCTGAAAACGGTGCAAAAGTCGTTATAGTACCGATGGATAACCTTAAAGAGTTGGCAGATGTGCCACCTTCGATCCTTGGGAATACCGATGTACCCTTTTATCAAGACAATCAAATGCTTATGCAAAAATCGATTTTGATGGACTAAGCAATTGTGCCTGTTGTGTCCTCTGGGGGAGGCAAAAGGAAATCTTGAGGAACAAATATGGCGTCAAGTTGAGAACTCCAGTGGAGATTAATCCAGGGGTTATGTTTGATTAAAATTCTTATGCAAATCGATACTATCTTGTGAAGTTGCTCAGACTTGGGGCGTTATATGGAAAAACTAGTTCAATGAAAATATGGGGATAAGAATGATTGTTGCTCATGATCCATCAGAATATGTGAGGATGCTTCAGCAGTTGCTAATATCGGATAAGAAAAAAGTGGCCTTTCTATTCGGTGCTGGAACTTCATTAGCCAAAAAAAATGAGAACTCCTTGATAATTCCAGCAATTGGAAAAATGACGAGTGATATTGAGGCGGAGCTCATCAAGAGTGTTAAGTTTAAAAATGCTCTCGCAGAAATTCGAGTTGAAATAGAAGCACAGAAAATCGTGTATAACATTGAAAGTATACTTACAAATATTGAGCAGAAAATTCAGGTAATTGGAACCGGCCAACTTAATAAATTGTCAAAAGCCGAATTCTGTGACCTCCTCAAAGAGATAAAACGGCACATTCGTCTCATTGTGAGTGTCCATAAGGAAATCTTTGCTCAGGATCTTTTCCAGAATATGGTCCATGTTGATTTTGCAGAGTGGGTAAGAAGAGCGAACCGTAAGCATCCATTTGAAATATTTACCACAAACTATGACTATTTCATGGAGCTTGGAATGGAGAAGAAAAACCTCCCATATTATGATGGCTTCTCTGGTAGCTATCGCCCCTTTTTTAATTCAGAATCAGTCGAAGCCCTAGATTTCCTTCCAAACCAAACAAAGTTATGGAAAATTCACGGTTCACTTGGATGGCATTTTGACAAATTAACAAAAAGAGTTTGGCGAAAAGATTCAGATAACGATGATATTCTGATTTACCCGTCGAGCTTAAAGTATAGTGAATCCAAAAAGCAACCATATACAGCTTTACTTGACAGACTTACTAATTTTTTGAGGCAGCCAGATACTGTGTTGATCACATGTGGATATTCATTTGGGGACGAGCATATTAATGAACGTATTGTTACTGCTATAAACTCCAACACTTCGGGTCATGTTCTCTCATTAATTTATGACGCTCAGTGGCCTGATAGTATCAAAGCTTATAATCTGACTGAAGAATCTTCTCTAGCAAATCTAGCAAAAACGAATCGCAAATTATCGGTCTATGGCATGAGAAACGCGGTAATCGGAGGTCAATTTGGTAAATGGGTCCTTAAAAGAGAGCCTGATAAAGACGACGCCATAAATGTTAGTTTATATTTTGACGAGGATGCTCCATGTGACCCGCTAGATAAGATTGGGGAGGAGAAGATTGGTGATCAGCTATGGACAGGAGAGGGTGAGCTGGTTTTACCTGACTTCTCAAAATTCGTGAGCTTCCTCCTTTCGATGATGTTTTCAGAATAGCAGACTGGGGAGTGTAAAGTGAAAAATATCCAGGCTGAAATTGGTGAAATAGTAAGTGTAAGTGGCAACACAATTACTGTCAAACTTTCTGATACCGTAAAATCTAATATGCCTATAATTGATGGGATTGTTTACAGAATTGGTCAAATTGGATCTTTTCTTAAGGTCCCTTTAGGTTATGCAAACCTATACGGGATTGTAACTCAAATTGGTGCTGCAGCAATTCCTGAGAACATAAAAGAATTGGCAGAACAGGATTACACAAAATTAGATAATCGCCAATGGCTTAATATGGTTTTAGTTGGTGAGCAAATCGGCAGGAAATTTGATCGTGGCGTCTCACAATCACCGACAACTGGTGATATTGTTCACTTAGTAACAATTAGTGATCTAGATATTATTTATGGTGGGTACGATGATAGTAACTCTATTAACGTGGGGAATATTAGTATTTCAGAAAGTTTAAATGCTAAAATTGATTTAAATAAGATGATTTCTAGACACTGTGCCATCTTAGGCTCCACAGGAAGTGGGAAATCAAATTCAGTAGGGGTTATCCTAAAGGCCATAGCGCAGAAGGACTTTAAAAGCTCAAGAATTTTAGTGATCGATCCTCATGGTGAATACAACAGCGTTTTGTCAGGTCAAAGCAACGTTTATAGTATTAATGAAAACAAAATCTCGGGCGTTAAAGAATTACTTATTCCATACTGGGCTTTACCTTTTGAGGAACTACTTAGTACTTTTTCTGGTAAGCTAAACGACCAAAATAAAGACTATTTTCGCGCAAAACTAATTGAAGAGAAACTAAAATCAGTGCGTGAGAATAGCATTGATATTGATGAAGTTCTTGTGACTGCAGACACTCCAGTACCATTTAGCTTGAAACAACTATGGTTCGATTTAGATAATTTTGAGAGGATGACCTTACAAGAAAACCGGGATCTGGGTTCTGTTTGTGAACCCACAACGAAAGGTGATCCCGAGAGGTTGATCTCAAATGAATATCCTGTTACTGGTCTTGGAAATTCAGCGCCCTTTCTGAATCATGAAAGAAAAGGTATATTGAGCTTCCTAGATAGTGTAAGGGCAAGAATAAAAGACTCAAGGTATAAGTTTCTATTTGCGCCTGGTCTGTATGCTCCTGAATTGACGGGAAAAGTAGTGGAAGATTTGAGTAACCTTTTGTTTGATTGGCTTGGAAGCAAGGCACCGGTAACAATATTAGATCTATCGGGGGTTCCCTCTGAAATAATGTCATCGATTTCAGGAACACTTCTAAAAATCATTTATGATGCTTTGTTTTGGGGACAGAATATCAAGATGGGAGGGAAAGAGCAACCCCTACTTATAGTCCTAGAAGAAGCACATAATTACCTGAAGTCGGGTGAAAATTCTATTTCATCGCGGGCAGTCCAGTCTATCGCGAAGGAAGGAAGAAAGTATGGTGTTGGTCTGTTGCTGGTAACCCAACGTCCCTCAGAATTAGACGAAACAGTACTTAGTCAATGCGGAACGGTAGTAGCTCTGAGGATGAATAATTCAAAAGATAGGAGCCATATACGCTCCGCCATTCAAGATGAGCTTCATACAATGGTGGATTTACTACCAAGTCTTAGGACTGGAGAAGCAATAATCTCAGGAGAGGGTGTTAAAATTCCATCCAGAGTTCAATTCCATAAGCTTTCAAATGCCCCACGGGGATCAGATCCAATTGTTTCGGAAAAATGGATGGATGACAATGATTCTACGATAAATGATTATGAGAAATTGGTTTCCTTGTGGAGAAATCAAAAACTGGAGGAAGATTAAAATGAGTGTGGATATGATTTCAGTCGTTTCATCGAATATTGCAGCCATTGGATACGATAAAGAGAATCAAAATGTTCATGTCCAATTTATCGCTGGATCAGAATACATCTATAAGGGCGTTCCTGAGCATGAATTTCAAACCTTTTTACATGCCCAATCATTAGGTTCACACTTACATAGAAATTTTAAAAATGTTTATGCATACGAGAGAATTTCATAACCACATATCAAAAAGTTTAGAGCTGATCTTCTGCTGAAGATTACTTGAGGATATTCATTGTAGGGATACAATTATCGTACAAATAGATGCTTTCTCGGGAGGCAGATAAAGCCTAAGGCGATGGAGTATCGATAAAATAAGGGAAGCATTGTGAACCCATCGATAAGTGAATTAAGGGAACTAAATCAAAACTTGATTGATATTCCAGATGAGCAACTTTCTGAACTGCTAAAGGCATTTGAAGCCACGGGTTTTGAGTGGAGTGGTGGGGGCAAATATTTTTCAAATGCTGATCTTAACAAGGCAATTCAAGTAGATGGACTGCATAATTTTGATGCGAGAAGCATTCGAGAGGAGTGGGGGAATCGGGAATTTTTAACTGACCATTCCAACCAAGCTTTTTAAACGAAATTCAT
>Ga0307992_1000517_pt1 | contig 24519 bp, 25 predicted proteins | sample EllFjometagen133_FD_203162 | JGI IMG/M metagenome (GOLD analysis project Ga0307992, IMG submission 203162) | Marine microbial communities from Ellis Fjord, Antarctic Ocean - #133 | ecosystem: Environmental > Aquatic > Marine > Unclassified | place: Southern Ocean | collected 2014-10-08
CAAGTTATTTGAAATCTAAATTTAGATTGTAAGTTTAATACTTAATTCTTACAACTTAATACTTTAAGAAGGATATATATTGTTTCGCAAGAGAGCAGGCCTAATAATAGCTTTGGTTATTGTACTTATTGCTTCATCATTGTTCTTTGTTATATATACCAGGCAGGACAAATTCAGGTCTATGTTTAAGGAGAATCTGGAAGAGTCATTTGCTGATATGACAGGCGCGGATGTGAGTATTAAGACAATAAGCGGTAATCCATTTAAAAAGATAAATTTTAAAGGTTTAAAATTTGATTTCGGAAAATACAGCCTCGATTTTGATACAGCAAAATTAGAGTACTCGCTCTTTGATATTATGTCAGGAAAAGAGTCAACAACCGCTACAATAGAGACCGTGATGACACTTGCGCAAGGTTCTTTGAGGCTGGAGAACAATGCCCTTATATCTCGGCAGATAAGCGGTAAGATAAGGCTGACGCAGGGTAAGATTATTTTAGATAAGATTACTTTCAGGATATTCGACCAGTTACTCAGCCATATAGAAGGTGAGATTATTACGGAGAACCAGCCTAACAGGGTCAAGCTTTCAATAGAGGCAGAGCCGTTCTTTGATAAAGATAAGCCGCTTTTTAAAAAGATAAGAATAGGGTTAAAAGGGGCCTTGGATAACCTGAATCTGCGCGGCAAGATAGAGAGGCCACTTGCTAAGGATCTCCATATTAACAGTTATTTTATCTATGAGAAAGGACTGCTTAATATAGGTTCAAGGCTGGGCATTGAGGCTGAGAAGGCCAATATAAACCATATTATCTCTATGGATACAGAGTTTAATCCTGAAGACTCGACATTTCATACGGTTCTGATACCAAATGATGGCAGGATCTTTATAAGCGGTGACTATTCAAAATGGGATACTATAAAGGTTGATATTGAAAATCAGCACCTTAAAATATACGGGTTTGATTTTTCGAATATAATTCATTCTATTGGCAAGGTGGTATTTAAGGATGGTGTATTCTCGCATTTTTTAGTTGATATTGATACAGAGGCGAGCATATTCAATTATTATCCGGTTGATGAGGTGGCATCTTCATTCCTGATAGATAAGAGGTCTATACGGGTTATATATCTTAAGATAGGCAATATAATCGCGGCCTCAGGTAATTTTAGTATAAAACCGCCAAGAAAGGCCCAGGTAAAGATAAATTTTTCTGATTTCAAGCTTGAAAAACCTTTTTTAATCTCAGATAAAGAGAACCCGGGTATAACAGGCGCGCTTTCGGGAGAGATCCTGCTTAACGGGCCCTTGACTAAGCCTGGTATGGATGTAAAGCTTATCGCGAAGGATGGGAACTTTGGTGCGGCTGATTACGATGTTATGCTGATTAATGGAGATGGGACATGGCCCTATTTAAGGATATATGATTCACGCATAGTTAATGGAGTCTCCTCTATTATGCTTGAGGGTGAGGTAGATGTAAAACAGATTACAGATAAGGCTTTTCTTGAGAATGTTACTATCAGCACGGATGATAATACCATAAAATGGGAGGGTTGGGATATAACTAAGATAGACGAGAGCCACGAATTTTCGCTAAAGAAAGGGCTGGCCAAAGGTGTCAAGGTAGGATATAAGACCTATATGGATGATGAGACAAAATATGATATATCCCAGCCGAGGGATGAGTTTCAGCTTGAGTATGACCTGCTTGATGATGAGAGCGTTATTGAGTTTAAGGCAAAAGAGGATGAAGAGTTTCTAGGGTTTAGGAAAAAATACAGTTTTTAGCTCGGGGGAGAGATATGGTTTTAAAGAGTGCTTTTAATAAGTTTATGGTAAAAACCAAATCATTGTTACGATATATGGGCGGCGTGGTTATCCTTTTTATAGAGGCAGTTTTTTGGATATTTATTCCGCCATTTAGAAAGAGGCAGATACTGGATCAGATGTATAAAGTAGGAGTCAGCTCACTGCCTATAGTATTCCTGACATCGCTGTTTACGGGCATGGTGTTGGCTTTACAGAGCGCGAATCAGATGCAGCGGATCTCGGCACAGATGTATATAGCCAGCCTTGTCGCGCTTTCAATGGTAAGGGAATTGGGCCCCGTGCTTACGGCGCTTGTTATTGCGGGTAGAGTTGGAGCCTCTATAACAGCGGAACTGGGCACAATGAAGGTTACAGAGCAGATAGATGCCCTGGAGACACTTGCTACAAATCCTATAAAATATCTTGTCGTACCCAGATTTCTGGCACTTATTATAATGCTGCCGCTTCTTACGATATACGCGGATTTTGTCGGTATGCTTGGAGGTTACATTGTCGGGGTATTTAAGCTGCATATAGGTTCTAATATGTATCTTAATATGACTACCAGCCCGCTAGGCATTAAAGACCTTTATACGGGCCTATTAAAGAGTATTATCTTCGCGGTCATTATAGCTATAATAAGCTGTTACGAGGGCTTTAGGACTTCCGGTGGCGCGGAGGGTGTAGGACGTTCCACAACACTAAGTGTCGTTACGTCATTTATATTGATAATAGCCGCGGATTGCCTGTTCACGGCGTTATTCTATTTTATTGGGTAATAGGGAGAGGGGCGATATGATAGATGTAATAAATTTATATAAGAGGTTTGGGGACAGCCAGGTGCTAAAAGGCCTGAACCTGACTATTGGCACAGGCGTAACACAGGTTATAATCGGTTGTTCCGGATGCGGTAAGAGTGTTTTGCTAAAACACATTATAGGTATATTAAAGCCTGAAATAGGCCAGGTAATAATTAACGGGCAGGATGTGACCAAATTAAAAGGCAAGGCGCTCAGTGCCTTGAGAATGACATTTGGCATGCTTTTTCAGGGCGCCGCGCTATTCGACTCGCTTACAGTAGCGGAGAATGTCGGTTTTAATCTTATTGAGCATACTGACCTTGATTCTCAGACAATCGCTAAGAGAATAAAGGAGGCGCTCTCTTTGGTTGGCTTATACAATATAGAAGAGCTTATGCCATCAGAGCTTTCAGGCGGTATGCGAAAAAGAGTAGGCCTGGCAAGGGCTATCGCTATGCAGCCTAAGATTATACTTTACGATGAGCCTACAACAGGGGTGGACCCTATTATGGCGGATGCTGTTAACGAGCTGATTATCAGGTTACATGATAAGCTCGAGATTACATCTATTGTCGTTACACACGATATGGTCAGCGCATATAAGGTTGGCAGTAGGATAGCCATGCTTTATGATGGAAAGATAGTTGAAGAAGGCAGCCCTGACCAGATTAAAAATACCAGTAACCCTATAGTAAAACAATTTATAACAGGTGCCGCTAATGGCCCTATTACAAAAGGCGAGAATTTTAATCAAAGTGTACCAATTTAAAGAGGAGGTAGCATGAAATCTATGGAGTTTGATATCAAGATAGGCCTTTTTATATCTATAGGACTTATTCTACTGACGATTATAACATTCTCAATAAATGATTTCTTTTTTAAGCCAGGGTATAATATATACGCGGTTTTGGGGTTTGCCAATGGTGTTAAGAAATCAGCCCCGGTAAGGCTCGCGGGTATTGAAGTAGGGGAAGTAAAGGAGGCAAGTGTCTTTAAAGATAAGAATGATAAGACAATGGTAAAGCTGAAACTTTGGCTTACCAGTGACGCTAAGGTGGAAAAAGACTCGCAAATGATTATTAATACGCTAGGCCTTATCGGAGAAAAGTATGTGGAGATTGTCCCCGGTACTCCAGGTACGGCATTTATGTCAAACGGAGATACTATTATAGGCTATGACTCTGTTTCTGTAGAGCAGATTACAAAGAAAGGCTATGACATAGCTATAAAACTTGAGAAGGCAATCGACTCAATGGATGACATACTAAAGCAGGTAAAGAGTGGTGATGGAACAGTAGGCAGGCTTATATATGATGATACGCTTTACAATGATGTAGAGGCCATTATAAAAGATATCAAGGCCCATCCGTGGAAGTTAATAGGCGGGCCCAGGAGTACAAAAAAAAAGACAAAGGACACAAAGGTGGAATCCACCAAAAGTAATTTTGGCCCCTCTTAGACTAGGCGCTTCGCGCAACTAATTTTGTATTGCGTATTGCGTGATGCGTATTGCGCTAGAGATTTTACGCAATACGATATACCTGTCTACCAGCAGGCAGGCGCGGAACGCACAACGATATATAATGCGAGATACGAGACATGCAGACAAAGACAGTTTTTATGTGCCAGAGTTGCGGATACCAAAGCCCAAAATGGCTTGGCAGATGTCCGGAATGTAATAAGTGGAATTCGTTTGTAGAGGAATCCTTTGATAACAATATTACGAAATCCAGCAGATCTATAATATCTGACCTTGTATCATCTAATAGGCCGCAAAGGTTATCTGCTATACAGCCAAAAGACCTGCTAAGGACAAATACCCGGATAGGAGAATTGGACCGTGTATTAGGAGGAGGGCTTGTAGAAGGCAGCGCCGTACTTGTAGGGGGTGAACCTGGTATAGGAAAATCTACCTTGATGCTGCAGGTCTCTCATATAATAAGCAAAGAAAGGAGGGTTCTATATATAAGCGGGGAAGAGTCTTTGAGCCAGATAAAGCTTCGTACCCAGAGGCTTGGAATCTCCTCGGATAATCTCTATATTGTCAACGAAACCGATCTTGTACGTATTATTGAATATATAAAAGATATAAAGCCTTATATGGCTGTAATCGATTCTATCCAAACTGTATATAATCCGCAGCTTTTACAAAACGCGGGTACTGTTACCCAGGTAAAGGAGTCCGCGGGCATGTTGACAGTATTGGCGAAATCCAGCGGTGTATCAGTATTTATCATAGGCCATATTACTAAGGAAGGTGTTATCGCGGGCCCGAAGGTGCTTGAGCATATCGTAGATTCTGTTATATATTTTGAAGGACAAAAAGAGTCACCACTGCGTATATTAAGGGCAATAAAAAACCGTTTCGGGCCAACAGATGAAGTTGGGGTATTTTCTATGGAACAAGATGGATTAAAGGAGGTGAAAGACCCATCAGGGATCTTTATCCCGCATAAGAATAACCCGTTACCCGGATCATCTATAACAGCTGTAATTGAAGGCACCCGCCCATTCTTAGTTGAGATACAGGCGCTGGTGACTGCTTCGGGTTTTGGCATGGCAAGACAGCGCTCTATGGGGTTTGATTTAAACAGGATGATACTGCTTATAGCTGGGTTGCAGAAAAATCTTGGCCTAAATCTTACTAACCAGGATATATACTTGAATGTAGCCGGTGGAGTCAGGGTGAATGAGCCTGCCTCTGACCTTGCTGTAACTGTCGCGATAGCTTCGAGTTTTAAGGATAAGCCTATTCGACAGGATACGGTTATTCTTGGGGAAGTGGGCTTGACATCCGAAGTGCGGAGCATAACCCAGACAGGGGCACGGGTTAATGAGGCAAAGAGATTAGGTTACAAGAGATGCATAATCCCCGCGTCTAATTGTAAGAGTTTAAAAAGTATTACGGGAATAAAATTAATCGGGGTTGATAATGTTTCACAGGCATTTGAAGAATTGTTTGTATAAAAGGTAAAGATAAATATTAAATTAAAAAAGTATTAAGGATTAAATTATAAGTTATAAGTTAAATAAGATCAAAATTTAATTTACAACTTAATTCTTACAACTTAATTCTAAAATCTTTTTCTTTACCTCTACCTTCACCTATTCATAAGGAGTATTTGAAATGACATTAGCTTTTATTAGATCATTTTTTGTAATAATCAGTACGATAGTAGGGTATCAAATAGGTATACTATTAACCACGTTTAGCCCCTACTGGCCTATATCAGCGGCAGCGATAGGTTTCCTGATATCATTAATAATAATATTGGCAGAATTCAGCATGAGGAAGGTCTCGTTGAGTGGCCTCTCCGCGGGTGTCTTTGGGTTTGTATTCGGGCTCTTAATGGCAAAACTTATAACAGATTCCTTTATCCTTAAGTCTATAAACCAGATGAATGAGACCCTGGCGCTGGTTATGCAGGTAGTGCTGACCTTGATCTTTTGTTATTTTGGTATGACGTTGGCGATAAGAGGAAAGGATGAGTTTAACCTTATAATACCTTATGTAAAGTTTACCAGGCAGGATAGGCGTGACGATATAACTATTATAGATACGAGCGTTATAATAGACGGCAGGATAATAGACCTTTGTGAAACCGGTTTTATCGGTGGAAGGTTCATAGTACCGCGTTTTGTATTGAGAGAACTCCAGCAGATAGCGGATTCTTCGGATTCCCTGAAACGCAATCGCGGACGCAGGGGGCTGGATATACTTAACAAGATGCAGAAGAACGTTAAGATGGACGTAAAGATACACGAAGAAGATTTCCCTGATATAATCGAGACAGACGCCAAACTGGTAAAGCTTACTAAACTCTTACGAGGCCGTGTCTTTACAAATGATTACAACCTTAACAAGGTGGCTGAATTGCAGGGGGTACAGGTGCTTAATATTAATGAGCTCAGCAATGCCTTAAAGCCTGTTATGCTTCCCGGGGAAGTAGTAGAGGTAAAGGTTGTAAAAGAAGGTAAAGAGCATAATCAGGGGATAGGTTACTTAGATGATGGAACAATGATTGTAGTAGAAGGCGGAAGGCAGCTTATAGGGCAACGGAAGAAAGTGGCGGTAACCAGCGTATTACAGACCGCGGCAGGCCGTATGATATTCGCGAAGGCTATTAATGGTAACGAAAAATAGTGTTTCGACCCTGTTTCCAAACCAAAGGGGATGGTGGGTGCAGTACAACCCACTGTCTTCTTTGGTTTGGAAACAGGGTCAAGACTATATATAAGGTAGAGGCGATAGATGAACAAGGTAGCGGCAATAGTTCCTTCCGCGGGCACCGGAAACAGAATGTGTTCCAAGACAGATAAGCCTTTTATTAAACTTCACGGCAGAGAACTTATATTATATTCGCTTATAACCTTTGAAAAATCGAACCTTATTTCCGAGATAGTAATCCCGGCATCAAAAAAGAACATACCAAGAATAGAGAGATTAGTAAAAAAAGAAGGCATAAAAAAGGTAACAAGGGTTGTATTGGGCAGCAGGTACCGCGCTGGTTCGGTACGGAAGGGACTTTTAAGTATTAGCCCTGCCATGGATCTTGTTCTTATACATGATTGCGCCCGCCCTTTTTTGACAACTACCATGATAAAGCGCTCTCTTGTCGCGGCAAAAAGATACGGAGCCTCTCTTTGCGCTGTAAGGGTAAAGCCTACGATAAAAGAGGCAGACGCGAAAGGGTTTGTTAAGAAGACTCTTAACAGGCGCCTCTTATGGCAGGCGCAGACGCCACAGGTATTTAAGAGGAACCTAATAGAGTCCGCGTATAGGAAATTAAGCGGGAGTTATAACCGGTTTACAGATGATACAGCTCTTCTCGAAGCGATAGATAAAAGAGTAAGGATAGTAGAGGGAGATTATAACAATATAAAGATAACGACGCCTGAGGATATAGTTGTAGCTGAGGCGATAATAAGAAAACTAAAAGGAAAAAGTAAAAAGGATTGCAGCTTACAACTGAAAATATGAATATACGAATAGGCATAGGATACGATATACATAAGCTTGCTGAGGGAAGAAAACTTTTCTTAGGAGGCGTTGAAATACCCTTTGAAAGAGGGCTTATCGGCCATTCTGACGCGGATGTGCTCCTGCATGCTATATGCGACGCTATATTAGGCGCGTGTGGCGGGGGTGATATCGGCACCCGCTTTCCTGACACAGCCGCGGAATTTAAAGATATAAAGAGCGCCATACTTTTACAGAGGGCTTATGGCGCTATGGTAGATAAGGTAGGCTGCAGTATAGTAAATATAGATGTTGTTGTTGTATGTGACCAGCCAAATCTCGAGCAGTACAAGGATAAGATAAGAAAATCTATAGCTGATATCCTGAGCATAGAGAAGGAAAATATAAATATAAAGGCAAAGACTACAGAAAATACATCCACTAATACAATATCAAGCTATGCTGTTGTTCTTGTAGAGAAAAGATGAGGAGATAGTTATGTATATAGCACTAGCATTAATAATTATATCTTTAGCTGTAATAGCGCTACTGTTTAGCAAAGAACTGCAGGCTACATACGAAAGAGATCCTGCCGCTACAAACTATATAGAGGTTTTGCTCACATACGCGGGGCTTCACGCGGTAATACTTTACAGGATAGCGCACTTTTTTCGAGGGATAAAGATACCTATCCTGCCAAGAATGATATCACAATTCGCGCGCGCGCTTACAGGTATAGAGATCCATCCAGGGGCTACTATTGGAAACGGTTTTTTTATAGATCACGGTACAGGCGTTGTAATAGGTGAGACAGCGGTTGTAGGAGATAATGTAACTCTCTTTCAGGGTGTTACTCTTGGAGGAACAGGAAAAGAGAGAGGCAAGAGACATCCTGACATAGGAAATAATGTTGTAGTGGGTACCGGTGCCAAGATACTAGGTAATATTATAATAGGGGAGAACTCTTATATTGGAGCGAACGCGGTTGTGTTAAATAATGTCCCCCCTAACTCTACGGTGGTAGGTGTACCCGGCAGGGTAACTAGACAGGATGGCAGGAAGATAGACAGGACATTGGATCATAGGCATGTGTTAGACCCTATCAAGCAGTCTATGGAGGCCCTTGAGGAGAGGATTCGGGAGCTTGAGAATAGATAATAAACAGGTCCGAGGTAATATCATAAAAATATATAATTCGCTGACAAAAAGAAGAGAGGAATTCGCGCCTATAAAGCCGGGTGTAATAAATATTTATACGTGCGGTGTTACTGTTTATGATGATTGCCATATTGGCCATGCGCGCAGTCTGTATATATTCGATGTAATAAGACGGTATCTGGAGTACAAGGGCTATAAGGTAAATTTTGTGCGCAACATAACAGATATCGATGACAAGATAATCAACCGGGCGAATGAACTTAACATAGAATGGAAAGAGCTTGTAGACAAATATATTCTAAGTTATAAAGAGGACTTAAAGAGCCTCGGTGTATCTGAAGGGCTACTCGATAAAGATGGCGAAGAACCTCGTGCCACAAAGAGTATCCCTGATATGATAAGTTATATAAAAGCGCTTATTGATAAAGGTTACGCGTATGAGGTGGATGGCGATGTATATTTTGATGTGCGCAAATTTACAGAATACGGTAAATTGTCAGGCCAGGATATAGACAAGGTGCGCGAAGGTGTAAGAATAGAGTCAGATGATAAGAAAAAGGACGCGCTTGATTTCGCGTTATGGAAAAAGTCAAAAGAGAACGAGCCTTGGTGGGAGAGTCCATGGTCAAAGGGAAGGCCGGGTTGGCACATAGAGTGCTCTGTAATGAGCCAGAGGTTTCTTAACGCGGATACGCTGGATATACACGCGGGAGGAAGGGACCTTATATTTCCCCATCATGAGAATGAGATTGCTCAGGCCCAGGCCAGGACCGGTAAGCCCTTCGCGAAATACTGGATACATCACGGGCTATTAACAATAGATGCCCAAAAGATGGCAAAATCTATTGGTAACTTTATAACGATTAAGGACGCCTTAAATAAATATCCTGTAGATGTGCTTAAGATATTCTATCTGCAGGCACATTACTCAAGCTCTATTGACTTTTCAGAAAAAAGGATTAAAGCGGCAAAGCAGGCCTTAGAGAGATTTAATATATTCTTTGATAAGATAGAGAGGCGGAAGAAATCAGGTGATAGTTCCCAGTTATGCTCTACGGAGTTTAAGCGCGGTATAGATACCTTAAAGCAGGAGTTTATACTCGCCATGGATGAGGATTTTAATACGCCCCAGGCTCTTAGTAAGTTATTTGAGATGGTAAGCAAGGCTAATATAGAATTAGAAAATCAGGGCGCTGGCATTGAGTACGCCAAAGAGGCGATAATGGATTTTGGCACGAGAATTTTTGGCCTATTTTCAAAACATGAGAAGATAGATTCTGAGAGGAAGAGTTTTATAGAGTCTAAGATAGCACAGAGAAACAGAGCGGGCCGGTCAGGAGATTTCCTGAAGGCAGACAGGATAAGAGAGGAATTACGCAAAGAAGGCATTATATTAGAAGATGGCAAGGCCTGGATGCATAAGCCGGCACTGGAGGGGACAACATGGCGGTCAATCTAAAAAAGGGGGTATTGATTACACTGGAAGGTCCTGAAGGAAGCGGTAAATCTACTCAATCAAGGATGCTAACACGTTTTTTAAGGAATAAGGGATATAAGGTAATACATATATGGGATCCCGGAAGTACAAAATTCGGTGAAGCGATAAGAAATATTCTGCTAACCCCCGGCAGTAGGTTTTCATGTAAAGCGGAGACCATGCTATATCTTGCCGCCAGGGCGCAGCTTGTTGATGAGAAGATTATACCTGCCCTAAAAAAGAGGCAGATAGTTATATGTGACAGGTTTATTGACGCGACAGTATGTTACCAGGGTTATGGCTTAGGCGTAGATATAAAAGAGATAAACAGGTTTAATGATTTTGTTACCGAAGCGACAGTACCTGATATAACTTTTTTTCTTGATATCAATGTAAAGAAGGGGCTCAAGAGGTCTAAGAATGTTAAGGGGTTTTCTGATAGGATAGAGAAGAGAGGCAGTAGTTTTCATGCCAGGGTAAGGAGCGGCTATATGAGGCTTTTTAAAAAATTCCCGGACAGAATAAAGAGGATATCCATAGACAGCAATGATAAGAAAGACACCCAGGAGATTATAAGGAGAATAGTATCCGATGCCATTGAGCGCGATTAAGGCCCAGGAGAAGGCTATAGATATTCTTAAAAAGAGTGTACACGAGTCACGAGTTGCTAATGCCTATCTTTTTTTAGGCCCCGGCGGAGTTGGAAAACATTCAGCGGCAAAAGAGTATGCCAAGCTGCTAAATTGTACGTCCAAAGAAGATGATAACTGTGGAAAGTGTGCCGCGTGTTTAAAAATAGAGAAAGGTATTCATCCGGATATCTTTGTAATATTACCGGAAGATGGCCGAAATATTATATCTATAGATAAGATAAGAGCGCTCTCAGCAAGGCTGTCACTAAAACAATTTGAGGCAAGATACAAGGTAGTCTTGATAGACGCGCAGGACTTGAATGAAGAGGCCTCAAACGCGCTTTTAAAAATACTTGAGGAACCCGGCGCGGATACGGTTTTTATACTAATAGCTGTCAGCGCCAGTGTTTTATTGGATACTATAGTCTCTAGGTGCCAGATAGTCAGGTTTAGGCCGCTTAGCAGGCATGATGTTGTAGAGGTTTTAAGAACAGATTTCGATCTTAACGAAAAAGAAGCTGGATTCTTAGCTGATCTCTCAGGCCTAAATATCAAGAGGGCATTATCTCTTAGGGGTGAAGGTACTCTTGTGTGGAAGAACAATATTATAGACGAGTTTGCCTCTAGCATGCCTTTACTAAATTCCGGCGATAAGAGTATAGTAAATCTTACCAGGGATATGCAGCGTGACGCGATGGACATTCTCCTATCTTTTTATAGGGATGTACTTGTGTACAAATACACCAAGGATACCGGCCTTCTTATGAATATTGATAGGCAGGAGGCTGTGCTAGAATTCGCGCGAATAAAAGAGACAGCAAGCCTTAACGCGGCTATAGGGTATATCGAAGCGGCCAAGGCCTTTCTCGAGGCGAATGTTAATGCCAAGCTTACTATAAGGCTATTACAGGAACGATTGGCAGGTTAAATAAAAAAACAATGAATATGCGGGGAAGAGATGAGGTAAATAAGCCCATCGCGAAAGACCAAAGGGGCAAGGCCCTTTTTGGGACAAGTTACGGAGAATGAAGAGGCGAGGTAACTTGTAGAATGAAGGGGTAATAATGATTAAGGTTGTTGAGGTAAAACAGCGGGAAGGGGGCAGCACCGCTCACTATATCGCGGGTGATGATTCTTTCTCAGCAGGTAATTATGTTATTGTTGAGTCTGATAGGGGCCTGGATTATGGAGAGGTACTTTCCGGAGAAGAGGTAATTCTTGATAAGGCCATGCCGCAGAAGAATATGCGCAAGATTATACGTGTTGCCACAAATAGCGATATTGAAAAGATAGACCGTAATCGCAAGACAGCAAAAGAGGCGATAAAGACCTGCAACAAGAAGATAATAGAACGTAAGCTTAATATGAAGCTTATTGACGCTGAACTCTCTTTCGATTGCAGCAAGATAATATTTTACTTCAGCGCGGAAGAGAGGGTTGATTTCAGGGACCTGGTAAAAGACCTAGCCAAGATATTTAAGGCGCGCATAGAATTAAAACAGGTAGGCGTGCGCGATGAGGCGAAGATGTTCGGCGGTTTTGGCCAGTGCGGAAGAGAATTGTGCTGCGCGAAATTCTTAAAGGATTTTGAACCTGTTACCATAAAGATGGCAAAAGACCAGAATCTCCCGCTTAATCCGACAAAGATATCAGGTGTATGCGGCAGGCTTATGTGCTGCCTCTCATACGAGCATAAGTATTATAAAGAATCCGCGAAGGGCTTGCCGAAGATAAGTCAGCGTATAAAGACAAAAGACGGTCCGGGCAAGGTCATAGACGTGAATTATCTAAAACGCGTAGCGGTTGTAGAATTGGAAGATGGAAGGCATGCCAAGATTGATTATAATAAATAGGCACAAGGCAGATGTGAAAAGGAAAAAGTAAAAAGTAAAAAGGGAAAAATATATAGTATTAAGGATTAAGCATTAGATTGCAAGTTATTTGAAATCTAAATTTAGATTGTAAGCTTAATACTTAATTCTTACAACTTAATTCTTGTAACTTAATGCTTAATACTTAATATTTATCTAGGATTTAAGATACAACCAAGGTTAAATATCTATGGCTAAAAAGTGTTTTTTTATAACAACGCCATTATACTACGTGAATGCCAAACCTCATATAGGCCATTCTTATACGCAGATAATATGTGACTGTATCTCGAGATACAAAAGAATGAAAGGCGAGGATGTTTTGTTTTTAACAGGTACCGATGAATATGGGCAAAAGGTATTGCGTTCAGCCCAGGCCGATGGTAAGGAGCCTTTGGATTATATAGATGATGTGGTCGCTAAATTTAAGAGCCTCTGGTCAATGCTTGATATATCTTACGATGATTTTATACGGACAACCGAGGCCCGGCATACGGATACTGTAAAAAAAGCGCTCTCTCTGCTTTATGAAAAAGGGGATATCTACCAGGCTGAATATAAAGGTTATTATTGCACGCCATGTGAGACATTCTGGCCGGAATCGCAACTTACGGATAAGCTCTGTCCTGATTGCAAAAGGGAAGTGGAAGAGATATCAGAGACAAATTTTTTCTTCAAGCTTTCAAAGTACCAGGACTGGTTGATAAACTATATAAAAGAGCACCCAGGATTTATAAGGCCAAACTTCCGGGTGAATGAGGTACTGGGGTATTTAAAAGAACCTTTAAATGATCTCTGTATCTCAAGGCCGCGCGAGAGGTTATCATGGGGAATAGATATACCCTTTGGCGAAGGGCATGTTACCTATGTCTGGTTTGACGCGCTTATAAACTATATAAGTGCTTGCGGCTGGGGAGTGGATAAAAAGAAGTTTGAAGATACGTGGCCCGCGGATTTTCAGGTTATTGGAAAAGATATATTGCGCCCCCACGCTGTTTATTGGCCTATTATGCTTCATGCCCTTGGAATAGAATTGCCAAAGGCTATATTTGCCCATGGCTGGTGGCTTATGGGCGGGGAGAAGATGTCTAAGACCAAGGGAAATGTTATAGACCCATTTTACATGATAGACAAATATGGTCATAACGGGTACAGGTATTTTATGCTGCGCGAGGTAAATCTTGGTTTGGATGGAACCTTTTCCGAGGATGCTTTTGTCAAAAGGTTTAACAGCGACCTTGCCAATGATATAGGAAACCTGTTAAACCGTACGCTTACTATGGTTGAGAAGTATTTTAATGGTATTGTTCCTGAAAAGGGCCAGACAGGAGAAGAGGAAAAAGCGCTTGAGTCTCGCCTGGAGCAGCTCCCCTTACGGTTAGACGCGCTCATGCCTGAGCTTAAATTTAATCAGGCCTTGACCGAGATATGGGAGGTTATTAATATAGCTAATAAGCATATTGAGGTTTCAAAGCCATGGGAACTTGCGAAATCAGGTAAGATAGAACACTTAAAGGCGGTTATTTATATATTACTACAGGTCTTAAGTGCCTGCGCGTTTTTGCTTTATCCATTCATACCGGACGCGTCTATGCAGATAGCAGGCCAGCTTGGCATGGATATAAACGAAGAGGAGATAAGCTTGCGCGGTATTGATAATGCTTTAACACCCGGTACTAAGATTCAAAAAGCAGATCCTATATTTCCAAGGATACAATGACAAGTCAAAAAGCTCTTTATCTCAATCGCAACGCTACAACGCCCCTCCACCCGGAAGCCCTTGAGTCTATGTTGCCCTATTATAGGGACAGCTATGGAAACCTCTCCGCATTGCACAGAAAAGGCCGCGATGTCAGAGTTGCGCTGGAAACTGCGTGCTTGCGAGTAATAAAGTTTTGTTGAAAAACGTACAACTTATAATTTGATACTTAATACTTTCAGAAAGATATAACATATGATAGAGACCCACGCGCACCTCGATTTTTGGCAATATAACGACGACAGGGATACTGTAATAGAGAGGGCTGTTAACTCCGGTGTCGATACTATAATAAATGTAGCCTCCAACCTTCAGGGAAGTTTTTCCTCAAGTGAACTTGCCGAGAAATATGAGCGCATATACGCTACATGTGGTATACATCCACACGATGCCAAGGACGCGAATGATGACGCAATAGCAAAACTTAAACGCCTGGCCCTGTCGCGGGACAAGGTAATCGCGGTAGGAGAGGTTGGCCTTGATTTTTATAGAAATCTTTCTCATAAAGACGATCAGATCGGGGCGTTTACAAGATTTGCAAAACTTAGCGAGGAACTTAAGCTCCCGCTTATACTCCATTGTAGGGAAGAGGCGCAGGGAAAGAGAGACGCCGCTGAGCTGATGTTTAAAATAATGGAGGATAATCTTACCGCGCCGTTTACCGGGGTAATGCACTGTTTTTCAGGTGATGACCAGCTCCTCGATAAGTGCCTGTGTTCCGGGCTCTATGTATCTTATACCTGTAATATTACGTATAAAAACGCGGGCCATTTAAGGGAGGTTGTTAAAAAGACGCCCCTGGATAGGCTATTGCTTGAGACAGACTCTCCTTTCTTAAGCCCTCAGGAGAAAAGGGGCCAACGCAACGAACCGTCCAATCTTAAGTATCTTGTTAAACAGATAGCCGAGATTTACGATATTGAAGAGAAAGAAGTGGAGTCGCGGACAACCGAGAACGCCAAAAGGCTTTTTTCAATCAAGGATAGTATTTAGGCCTACGGTTTTTGGGCCTTGGCGATAACCGAACAACGAGCACCGGGATAAATTGCGCGAGATACCTGTTTTAATAAGGATAAGTATGCTGAAGAAGGCCAGAGAGATTGTAAATAAAAACCGTTTGTACGCGTGGATGATAGTCTTTATTATCCTTATCCAGGCTTTTTCCGCTGCTATACATAGCAACTATATGTTGCCCGCAAAAGATTCTTATTTTCAGCGCGAGCAATTCAATGCTGAGGTTGAATTAAAAGAGCAGGTTCTTAGAGATGCCCTGTTAAAAGACAGGCAGCTCGCGCATAATCTTGGTTTTATCTTTATCATGGCCCTTGGCCTGCTGATAATAGGTGTCTTTTTTCTTGCTTATTATATCAGCAAGAGAAGAGAATCCATTAACATTATACCACGTACGCTTGATTCGCCTGAGGCAGGATGGTCATTATTAGATGTTATAAAGGTAGCGATACTCTTTGCCTTTTTCCATTCTTTTTTTTCAATAGCTGCCTATCTGCTAAGGCACCTATTTTCAGCCCCACTCTTTGATAGGCGTTTTGATATGGTCATATCCACAGGCATTATGGATCTCCTCGCGTTTATTTTTATATTAAGAGTTGTTATCTTTAAGAACTGTCAATCTTTAACGGCACTCGGCATATCAGCGAAAAATATTTTTCAAAATATACGTGTCGGGCTTTATGCTTATATAGCCTTTTTACCCATTCTTATAGCGCTCTTATTTTTCACTATAGCAATTGCCAGGCTTTTGGATTATACACCGCCGCCGCAGCCTGTATACGAGCTTATATTTAAAGAGGATAGGACGTTTCTTCTGGTTTTGACATCTTTTCTTATAGCGTTACTTGGACCGATTACAGAAGAAGTACTCTTCAGGGGGTTTCTATACGCCGCGCTTAAGAAGGCCCTGGGCATAGGCTTGGCTATTATTATAAGCGGATTTTTATTTTCATTTTTGCATATAAACCTTTTGGGTTTCGTGCCCATACTGGCACTCGGGGCGTTTTTGGCGTATATGCGGGAGAAGACAGGTTCACTTATACCCTCTATTACGGTTCATATAGTGCACAACAGCGCCATTACCTTTATGATGTTTTCTATTCGGGAGATTATGTCAAAGACTGTGTAAAATAGTTGCGCATTACGCAATACGCTACCATGTTTTATCTAATATTTGATATTCTATGATTGAGAGGAGAATGATGAAAGCAAAGACAATATCTTTTACCAATAATAAGCTAAAGATAATCGATCAGAGAATACTCCCGCGAAAGGTCAGTATAATAGAGACGTGCCATATTAGAGATGTACATCATTATATAAAGACGCTTGCTGTTAGGGGTGCCCCTGCCATAGGCGTATTCGCGGCATATGGAGTATACATTGGGATCAGAGATTTAAAGAGCGTGGATAGGAAGGTTTTTCTAAGGCAGCTTTCAAAGGCAATTGATTATATTAAGACAAGCAGGCCAACGGCTGTAAATCTTTTCTGGGCGCTTAATAGGATGAAACAGATAGCGTTTGCGAATAAGAGCGAGCCTGTAGCGGTGATTAAGAGAATACTCCTGGAAGAGGCGAGGAAGATACATAGAGAAGATGAACGGATGTGTGACGATATCGGCCTTAACGGGGCAAGGCTTATAAGCTCCGGTGATACCATACTTACGCATTGCAATGCCGGGGTATTAGCGACAGCCGGAATGGGTACAGCGTTAGCCCCTATCTATAAGGCTCACGCGCAAGGCAAAAAGATAAAGGTCTACGTTGATGAGACGAGGCCGCTTTTGCAGGGCGCGCGCCTAACAGCCTGGGAGCTTAAGCAAGGAGGCATAGATGTAACACTTATATGTGATAATATGGCAGCCGTTGTTATGAAGCAGGCAAAGATAGATAAGATAATAGTAGGCGCCGATAGGATAGCGGCAAATGGTGATGCAGCTAATAAGATAGGTACTTATGGCTTAGCAATACTCGCGAGGGCGCATAAGATTCCGTTTTATATTGCCGCGCCAAGTTCTACATTTGATTTTTCACTTATAGATGGGCGCCAGATACCCATAGAAGAGCGTTCTGCTCAGGAGGTTAGTAAGATATCCAATATATGCCACGCGCCAAAGGGTATAAAGGTATATAACCCCGCTTTTGATGTTACACCAAGGTGTTATATCAGCGCGATTATTACTGAAAAAGGAGTCTTCACGAAGCCATCTAGAAGGTCATTAAAAAGTTTACAGTAAAGGAATTCGAAGAATTCCATTACGTCATAGCTATAACTAAACGTGTATACTACAGTCATGAAGAACAGATTATCAGATATTGGTGAGTTTGGTTTAATCGAAAAAATAAGAGAGCTAAGTCGCACGGGCCCATCTGTAGTCAGGGGCATTGGTGACGATTGCGCTGTTCTAAGATACAAAAAGAACAGATACATCTTATTCACCACGGATATGCTTGTAGAGGGTGTGCATTTTACTTTAAAGAAGACAACGCCTGAAGCTATAGGCCACAAGGCGCTAGCTGTTAATATAAGTGACATAGCCGCGTGTGGTGGTATCCCGAAATACGCGGTGGTATCAGTAGGTATGCCTGTGGGTATTTCACGCGATTACGCTTTGAGGTTATACAAAGGCATAGAAAACCTAGCGCGTTTTTTTAAAATGGATGTGGTTGGCGGGGATACAAATGCTTCTGAAAGGCTTATTGTATCTATAGCGATGCTAGGGGAGGTTTCGAAGAAGAACCTGCTTCTTCGTTCCGGAGCCAAGGATAAGGACGCGATAGTATTAAGCGGCCCCCTCTCCAAAGAGCCTGACCACCTGATGTTTACACCTAAGATTGAGAAATCTCAGCTTATCCTTAAAGGCCTCATGCCAAGCGCTATGATAGATATATCAGATGGGTTTTTATCAGACCTTGGGCATATACTTAAAAGCAGCAACAAGGGTGCCCTTATCTATGAGTCATTAATACCATGTAAGGATAAAGAATATTCTTTTAAGAAAATAATTAATACAGGTGAGCAGTTCGAATTATTATTTACCATGCCAGCTAAGAAGCTCAGCGGGCTGGGTAAGGGGTTTTATGTAGTAGGAGAGATAGCATCCGACAAAGAGGGGATAACGTTAGTAGATAGGTCAGGCAAGAGAAAGAAGGCAAGGCCAGAAGGTTATACGCATTTTTAAATGAAGAATGTTCTTATTTCAAATAATGAAAAAGAGACAAAGGCCTTAGGCGCAAGGTTAGCTAAGCTGTTAAGCCCGGGTGATAACATAGCGTTAACCGGTAATCTTGGTTCAGGAAAGACCACCTTTACAAAAGGCCTGGCTCGCGGATTAAATATCGAAAAGCCTGAATATGTTAATTCACCTTCCTTTGTCCTGATGAAGGAGTACAAAGGAAGGGCAAGCCTGTACCACTTTGACCTCTATCGGCTTGACAGCCTTGAGGATATAGAATATATTGGTATGCAAGAGTATCTTAATGGAGACGGTATCGTGGTTATAGAATGGGCAGATAGGATGAAGATATTGCTGCCTTCTGAATATCTCGAGATATCCATTGATATAACAGCGCAAGAGAAGCGAAAGTTTACATTTATAGCCCATGGCAAAAGATACAATAATATTATCAGCCGATACATCAAACCTCAAGTTTAGTATAGCTTTATTAATAGGGGTCAATCCCGAGCAGCCTGTGGTGAGCCCGTCTAACCAAGGTCGAGGCCCTGAATTGGTGGAGCAATTTACCTCTATTGCCCCTGGCAGGCAGTCTTCTGATATGCTTCTGGAGATAGACAAGCTTCTGTCAAGGCATTCATACGGTATAGAGGATGTAGATCTATTTTCAGTCGGCCTCGGGCCAGGCTCGTTTACAGGCCTGCGTATAGGTGTGACTACTATTAGGGCGATGGCATTGGCACTTAAGAAGCCTATAATAGGTATCCCCAGTATCGATGCACTGGCATACGCTGTCGCGGATAATAATCAGGATATTTGTGTTATTATAGATGCGAAACAGGCCAAGGTTTATGCATGTTTTTATAAACAAAACAAAGGTATAATAAAACCAGCAGGTAAAATTCTCTTGCTTCCTATTGATGAATTACTCGCCAGGGTAAAGGCGCCCGCGCTGTTTACGGGCGACGCCATAGCGTTATATAAAGAGCCTATATTAAAGGCGAATATTGCGGGTGTAAATTTTACATCAGAAGAGGCGTGGCTTCCTAAAGCTGCGATTATCGGGGCGTTGGGTTTTGGCAAATGGAAAAAGAGATATAGGGATAGTGTTTTTACGCTTGCTCCCCTTTACATATATCCTAAAGAGTGCTCAATAAAGAACGCAGGAAAGCATAGCTCATGAAATATCCGCGTAATAAAAAACCTTATATACGCAATACGCACAACGCACAACGCAATACGAGATATAACCAACTTTGCTACCGTCCAACATTCATAGAGGTGGATTTGAACGCTATAAGGCATAACTTCCTGCAGATTAGAAAGTATGTGGGTGAGGATACCGCGATACTTGTGCCGATAAAAGCTAACGCGTATGGACATGGCATGCTTGAGACCTGTGGCACGCTTGTGGAATCAGGGGTTGATTATTTGGGAGTAGGTACAGTAGATGAGGCTATGTTTTTAAGGAGGAATGGTTTCACGAAGATACCTATATTGATGCTTGGATCTGTGTTAACATCAGCGGTTGAACCTATTATATGTAATAATATAACGCAGACAGTAGGTGATATGCGGTTAGCCCGTGCGGTTGATAAGAGCGCAGGAAGGGCAGGAAAAAAAGCAAAGGTCCATATAAAGATTGATACAGGTATGGGCAGGATAGGCATATGGCATGAAGACGCTATAGGGTTGATAAGCAAGATTAGTAAACTTAACAACGTGAAGATAGAGGGCATATTCAGCCATTTTCCAAGTGCGGATGAGGATAGCATACTTACCCATAAGCAGATAAAGGATTTTTTATCACTTCTTGAAGACGTGCAGAAGATAGGTATTGACATAAAATACAGACACATGGCAAACAGTATGGCTGTTGTTGATTATAAGTCCTCTCACATGAACCTTATAAGGCCAGGGCTTATGGCCTATGGTATATCTCCAAGGGTAGGCGCCTTTGGCAATAAGATCAACCTAAGGCCTGCCTTATCTTTGAAAAGTAAGATAGTCTTTATCAAGGATGTTCCCCCGGGAAGAAAGATAAGCTATGGAGGCACGCATACAACTACTTATCATGCGAGGGTTGCTACTATTCCTATTGGATATGGAGATGGCCTAAACAGGAGGTTATCTAATATAGGTAAAGTACTTGTTAAAGGCAAAAGAGCGTTGATAATCGGCATGATCTGCATGGATCAGTTTATGCTGGACATCAGTCACATAGATAACGCTAAAATAGGTGATGAGGTTGTTATAATAGGTAATCAGAATAGACTTAGTATAAGCGTGGAAGAGATGGCCCAACTCTGTGATACCATACCATATGAGGTGGTCTGCTGGCTTGATAAGAGGATTGCCAGAAAATATATATTAATAAAAAAATAGCTGTTTTATTAAAGACAGAGATATAGAGAGATATAGAGAGATTATAAGAGATTTTAAGACTATATCCACGAAAAACTCTCGTATTAACCCTTGACTCATATACCCAAATACTATATACTTCCATCATAATATATCAAAACGTATCAGATACTATCAGGCAGCATAGCAGCATTCCGGGATAGGTTTTTGATATTTTAAACGAAAACCGATAACCAAAAACCTATAATCGAAATTAGTGGCGCGAGGCACCTAATTTACCAGGAGTTACAATGAAGGCTGAGAGATACTATTCCGCAAACGAGGTCGCAAGGCTCCTAAGCATTTCAAAGCAGACATTAGTAAGGTATGAGGCTAAAGGTATATTTCCACGCGCGAGACGCAACAATGTCAATAAATGGCGCGAGTATACTATTAGTGAAATAAATCACCTAAGAAAAATAATAGGCAGGACAGGATAATGCCAAAGACTGCGTTAGGGGTATATATATCACAAAAGAATGTGGATATTATAGAGATCGCAGGCTCAAAGAACGCGCCTGTTTTTATGAATTTTATACGCCAGGAGATACCACCTGCCGTTACCGTTGTTGACGCTGACATGGCTGAGAAGAACCTGTCTGAACAGGATGCGATAGCGATCGCTGTTAAAGAAGGGTTTGAAAAGCTTCATTTAAAACCCCGTGACGTACAGACCGTTCTCGCTTCAAGCGATATTATGATACGTTATTTTGACATGCCAGTTCTTCCAAAATCAGAACAATCACAGGCTGTAAGGTTCGAGGCAAAGAAATATATCCCGTTTAAGCTGGAAGAGATAACCAGTGATTTCAAGATTTCGATAGAATCAAAAAACAAGAAGGCAATGGATATTTTTTTTATTGCCGCGACAAAGGTGCAAATCAATGTTCATGTAGCAAGATTTAAGCATACAAAAGCAGTTGTTTCTGGCATAGATATTATGCCCCTTGCGCTTTGGCGTGTACTGTTACTTCATAAAAAAGTGGAACCAAAAGAGAGGCTAGTAATATTGTATGCTGATAACGATAGAGCGAGTGTCTCAATACATATAATAGAATCAGGGATGCCGTTTATGAGCCGTGATTTTAAGGTATCTATAGATGATAAAGAGGCTGTTTTTGAAAAGATTGTAAGCGAGTTGAGGGTTTCCATAGACTATTATTGCAGGCAGAAGCATAATATGAAGATAGAGAAAATAATCACCTGCGGAGAGATGTTATTTTCGGGCCTGGATACATATATAGCAGACGAGCTTAGTATCGTCACGGGCTCTCTCTATGATTTTAATAAGGTCAAAAACTCGGACACGGTTTTGCCATCCGCTATCGTGGCACTCGGTACGGCGCTTGAAGGTTTAGGAAGATCTAATTATAGCGTAAATTTTTCTCCTTTTAGTGCCGCTATAAAACATAAAAAGACATATAACATTGTGACTATGGAATGTATAGCCGCGCTAGTTATTATTGTACTTTTCTATATATTGAATAATATGTTAATAAAAAACATAGCTGTAAATCTTAAGGCTATAAGCAATCAGGCGGAGTCTCTTCCGGCGAATACATTACGCCTAAGCGTAGAGAAGCTTACCGCGCGTAAGGAAGAGATGCTAAAAGATACACAACTTCTAAGCCTTGTAGTTAACAACAGGGTCTCCTGGGCAGTGAAACTCGTCAGCATAGCCAGTGATCTATCAGCCAGAAATAAGGAAGCCTCCAGCGGGGTGTGGTTAAACAGCCTGGCTATGAAAGAGTCCTTTATACAGGGTGATTCTATTTATCCGTCTGATATCGCGCGCGAAATTTTTATGTCAGGAAGGTCATTTTCATCAGATACCAGTAAAGGTATGGTTTGTATAAATGAATTTTTTATTACGCTTAAGAAGAACGTAAAATTCATGGAGCATTTGGACAACATAGATTTAGGCTCAGTAGATAAGCAGGATATGGAAGGTTATCTGGTATCGACATTTGCTATATCCGCTTATTCGGGTAAGGCTATTCACGCGGCTAGCGCGCCATCTAAATCCAGAAAAATAGGCAGAAGGTAGAGATGCAAAAACAATTCCACATAAATCTTGATGAGAAAACAAAGGTTGTTATAACAACCACGGCTATAGTTGCCGTTACGTTTTTTATCTGCTTAGGTATTATGAAGCATCAGATTAAAAAGAGCCATGATATCCGCACGAAGATAGTACAGGAATCTAAGAAAATCGCGTTGAGAAATGATATAGCCAAGATACAGGTTAAGCAGGATGAGTATATTAAATATTTTTATGATACAGCGGATCAGAAGAATTTCAGGTTGATAATATTCGGGCTTGCAAAAGCATCAGGCGTAGAGATTGTTTCTATACAACCTTTTGGCCGTAAAGGTATCGCTAGTATCTCAAAAAATTTCCTGAAAATAAGTGTAAGATGTACATATAGTCAACTTGTTGAGTTTATAGCGGAGATTGAGGCTCTTACGGAGATTATAAAGTTAGAGGAGCTGTCTGTGGCAGACCTATCAGATATGAAGGGTTATATAGCCGGCGATGAAGATAAAAAGAAAGAATTTATGGGATCTGACACAAGGACTACGGTCTCTCTTATTGTAGCTGCTTATTCTACAAAACATTAAAGGCCTTATGGATAAAGATAAAAAACAACAGTTGGCATTGATTATACTGATACCTGTGTTCCTGCTCAGCCTATTATATGCCCGTATGCAAAAGGCTTCTAAGGAGAGTGCCCAGGAGATTAAGCAGGAAGAAAGTATAAGCGAAGACAAAAGGATAGACCATATCCCATTGCCTAACGGGCCCCTGGACACTGAGCACGTATTATTAAAAACAGACCCTTTAAAGGATCTGTTTCAGTTCTATTTGTATAAGGTGTGCATGGTCACACCTGAAGAGAAGATAGATATTCCTCTACCAACGCTTACTATAGAGGGTATAATATGGAATTCAGATATGCCGCAGGCTATAATAGATGGCAAGGTTGTCAGGATAGGCGATGTTGTAAAGGATGTCGAGATTGTCGGTATTGAAAAGAGGGGAATAATTGTAGTATATAATGGAGAAAAGATAATCATAGAAAGGTAAGTGAGGCTACAACATACGGATGCTGATAAGATTATAGTGACGTAAGTTGTATGGCCGAATTTACCCCGAAGGATTTTACATGAAAGAAGATAATGAGAGGAGAATTTAGAAAATGAATATTATCCCTGGGTTTAGAAGCAGAAGAATAAGCCTCTTTATGGCCATAGTTCTGTTGCTATTTATGATTACGGGAGATATACCCGCGCAACAGAGTGCCTGCATTTCAATGGATTTCCAGCAGGCGGCCCTTAAAGACGTGCTTAAGATATTTTCCCAGCAGGCGGGCCTGAATTTTGTTGCGACTGATAATATAGAGGATAAGAAGATTACCTTGTATCTGGATGGTGTGACAGTACAGGACGCGCTCGATT
>Ga0307992_1000518_pt1 | contig 24518 bp, 22 predicted proteins | sample EllFjometagen133_FD_203162 | JGI IMG/M metagenome (GOLD analysis project Ga0307992, IMG submission 203162) | Marine microbial communities from Ellis Fjord, Antarctic Ocean - #133 | ecosystem: Environmental > Aquatic > Marine > Unclassified | place: Southern Ocean | collected 2014-10-08
TACTATTGAATATGCTATGTAGCCGGCTATAGCATCACTAATAAATAATATCCACGATACTATCCATTTTGGAACGCGTATTCTATAATGCTGAAATAATTTCTTAATAATCAAATATGAAAACCTTTATTACTGTTTTGTATAATCTTTAACAGTACAAAACTAAAATTACAGGAATTATTACAAGAATAAAAGTGGCTTTTATACTTGTAATTTAATGGTTACTTAAGATTCCGATTATAAGTCAATAGTATTTCTACTATTCTTTCGGATGCTTTGCCATCCCATAATGGTGGAATAGTATTTGCCTTTCCCTTTTCACTTATTGACGTATTGACTAAATTAGGTAATTTGTGATAATCTTTACCGATTAATTGATTAGTACCTAAAGATATTGTGATCGGACGTTCAGTATTTTCTCTAACGGTTATACAGGGAATACCTAAATATGTTGTTTCCTCCTGAATACCACCTGAATCAGTGACTACTACGGATGCATTTTTCATAAGTCCAAGAAAATCAAGATAGCCTAAAGGATCAATTAGTCGAAAATTTATATTATCTGAAATATCTAAATTATTTTCAGCAATCATTTTTTTTGTGCGCGGATGCACGGGGAATATCACCGGAATTGATTTACTTATCTCTTGTAAATTTCTAATAATTGATTGTAATGACTTGGGCTCATCTACATTCGAAGGTCTATGGAGTGTAACTAACACATATTGATTTAAATCTCTAAGTTTATCTGGCTTGACGGCTTTTGGCAATAACCGTACAAGAGTATCAATCATTACATTCCCAACAAAATTAATTTTACTCTTTGGTGTTCCCTCCTTAATAAGATTATCATCCCCGTCTTTAGACGGTGTAAACAATATATCGGCCAGTCTATCGGTTATTAACCGATTAATTTCTTCCGGCATTCTTAGGTCAAATGAGCGTAATCCTGCTTCAACATGGGCGAATGGAATTTGTATCTTAGCGCAAACCATCGCTGCTGCGACAGTGGAATTGATATCTCCGTAAACTAATACTAAATCAGGTTTGAGCTCGTTTACAAGTTCTTCAAATTTAATCATTATTGCAGCGGTTTGACGAGCATGAGTATCGGAACCAATATTCAAGTTATAATCGGGTACCGGCATTTGCAATTCATTAAAGAAAATATCAGACATTAGCTTATCATAGTGCTGTCCGGTATGAACTAATATTTGATTAAAATCAGTCATCCTATTAATTGCACTCCAGACAGGAGCGGCTTTCATAAAGTTTGGTCGTGCGCCAATAACATGTATTAGTTTCATTTCGTTATAATTCTAGTATATTTAATATTACTTTTTCCATTTTTCTAGCTAATGACTCTCTATCATAATTTATTGAAACATAATCAAAACCGTTTTCAGAATATTGGTTCACTAATTTAGGTGAATCTTTTAACTTAATTATTGCTGTCATTATTCCCGCTATATCGTTGGAATTTACAACGATTCCCCCGTTAGCTTTATTTACTATATCAGCTGCTTCGCCACCGGCGATTAAAATTACAGGTAATTTACAAGCCCATGCCTCCAATAGTTTTGACGGAACTGCATCTTGCAATTTATCACTAACTAATGGGATCAAAGCTATATCTGATGTAGTTAACAACGATGGTACGGATTCCTTAAGTAGGCTTGGTAAAAATGTGATATTATTCAGTCTTAAAGATTTTGCATAATCTTGTAATTTTTGTTTTTCGACTCCTTCGCCAACAATTAAAAAATGTATATCATTTTCTTCTTTTAATTGAATTGCCGTTTCTATAATAACATTGACACCTTGAGCAATTCCAATCAAACCGGCATATGCTAAAATAAATTTATTTTCAAGTCCTAATTCACTACGCCAATTCTTTTGTTTTGCATTATTTATTAAGTCAAAATCTACTCCATTAGACACAATCGACATTCTATTAATAGGAATACCAACTCGCTTAATTTTTGTTAATTTACTTTCAGTAACAGGAGTTAAATGCGTTGCATGATTATACAAATAATTTGCCAATTTTTTACTTAATCTATCAACAAATCCATTCTCCTTTAGCATTCCTGCTTCGACTGCCACATCGGGCCAAATATCTCTTATATCTAGAATCCAAGGAATCTTATAAATTTTTGATAAGATTAATCCAAGGATTCCAATTGTTAATGGTGGTGAACTTGCAATTATAATATCAAAATTATTTCTTTTTCTAATACCATTCCAAAGTGCTGTAAAAAAGAGTGTAAAATAATTTAACAATCTCACTAAAATTGATTGGTAAGAGACCGGTAATACTTTTGATCTTATTATCTGAACATCATCAATGAATTCAATTTTATTTTTTTTATTTTTATATTCAGGATATATCTTGCCAGTCGGATAATTGGGATATCCGGTTATGACGGTTACATCATGTCCAAATTTTACCAACCATTTTGCCAGTCCACTAATCCTTGCAGCAGCACCACCCATTTCCGGTGGGTAAAAATGAGATAAAAATAATATTCTAACTTGTTTCTGATTCGTCATTTCAACTGGTCTAATCTAATAGTACAAAGAGATCGTTTTCCAGTATGGGATGAATCAAATGCCACAGATTCTCCCGTTCTATTCCATCTAGGATGTAAATCGCATCTAATATCTCCAGTATATGAAAGTGGCGATTTCAAAATAGCTATGTCATTTCGATTATTAGTATTAGCGTTATAATGAATTAAATATTGGCGTCGTAAACGATCCGGATAGGTATCCGTAATAATATTTTCTTGGTCAGGTGCGAACTGAGGATGTCCATCAGATGTGAAAATCTTTTTCCCAATTACTTTGAAATTATTTGTTTTATCCTCTAACAAATAATAATGATCACCAATACTTTTTTTAAAGCCATACGCTAATAGATGCTTTTCATCCTGCCATGCTAGGTGTGTAACAACTCCGGAAAAATCAAATTTATGAATATCTGATCCGTCCACATTACAAGTAAATAATCTAGTCCAAGTTTGATTATTATTTTCTAACCATCTGTGATAAAAAGCAAATCGTTTACCGTATGGAGAAAATAAACAATGTGTAAAATAATGATATGAATCTTCTGGATATTTTTCAGTATAATAATTAACAATGTCAGATATTGAGAATAGCAATTTGGATTTACTGTTTTTTAAATTAAGCAAGTATAAGCCGTCACTATCGGAAATATTTTCTAATGCTGAGATATCATTAGAATTTGCATAACCATAGGCAGGTGCTGCCTTTCTTAAACGGATGAAACTATGACTTAATGCGAAGTCTCCATCGGAACTAATTGCTGCAATAGGTTTAGAATATTCTTTCAATACTTTCCCATTAAGATCAACTATTTTAGCAATATGATTTTTACCATTATAATCATTAAAAATTATGGTATTTGTATTGCCAATCCATTGTAACATTGATCCCATCTGCCAATTCCAAGTACTAGTTGTTGCAATGGATTTAAATTTCGTTTGATCTTTTCCGTCGAAATATCCAATTTCCACCACATCTTCTTCATTCGGCATTTTTAAATCTGTTTTATATTTATGTGCCAATAGATATTTGTTATCAGGTGACCATGGACATTTATCATGGAACCCAAAGAAATATCCTTCTCTAATAATAACATTATGATCTGTCTGTATTTTTTTTATTGGTACTATAGAAAATAATCTATGATATAAAAATACTACTGACCTTTTAATTTTCGGAGAGAACCGGATTATATTATAGATATATCGTTCAAATGTATTCATTGGGATTTGTCAATAAATAATATATTAATAATTTTTAGATAATAGATTGGCAATATACCATTCTACTTCTTTTCTTAGTCCATCTTCCGGTTTAGTAGTGGGATTATAAGCTAAAACTTTTCTGGCTTTATTAATATTAGCATGTGTTTTCTGTTGATCTCCGAGTCTTTTCGATTCAACCAATATCTTTGTTTTTTTACCAATAATGTCTTCGACTATCCTGATACCATCACTAGTCGTTATGGCTTCATCTGTGCCAATATTAAAAATCTCACCATTACAAACTTCAATATTATCCATAGATAGCACAATACCATCAATTATATCATCAATATATGTATAACTTCGGATATGTGTTTCACTACCTTGACATAATGGGAAATCTTCATCATTCAGTATGCATTTAATTAACTTATGATATAGTTTTTCCGGTCTTTCGCGAGGTCCGTATACTGAAAATAATCTAAGCGAGCACGCTGTAATCTTTTCATTACGAGATTCAGCAAGAACAAGTTGCTCAGCAGCAAGTTTTGTAACACCGTAAGCGGAAATCGGTTCAGGCACCGATGATTCATCGCCAATCGCGTTAGAACCATAAACCGATGATGTTGAAATATTTATAAATCCTTGCAACGATTTGGAATCTTTAATTGCTTCAAGCAACCGTTGCGTCGCAATTATATTATTCCGCTCATAAGAACCAAATGGGACAGAAGCATCTATCCCGGGTTGTGCCGCTAGGTGAAATACAAAATCAATATCATTTATAATTTCCCCTAAATCATCTTTAGAAAGATCAATATTAACAAATTCTATACCCTTTTTCTGTAATTGACTTATATTTAGTTTTTTTAAGGATTTAGAGTAATTATTAATTAGACAATCTAAACCAATTACGTTATGATTTAAACTTGCTAATCGTTCAGCTAAATGTGAGCCAATAAATCCTGCTGCGCCTGTTACAAGTATGTTCATATTGTATTTACTTTAATCTTATATTTATATTAATAATAATTATTGAGTTAAACTTTTATAAACTTCATAAATATTGTTTGCATAATTAATTCCAGGTTCGATTTTACCTAATTTTGGTTTATTAATAACGCTATGAATTGCATTCTCAAATTCAAATTTATTATTAAACGAAAATAATTCTGTACCTTTAGGTCTTGCTACTGAATTGGATGCACATACTTTTATGCCCCAATATGCCGCTTCTCTAATTGCTACGCAATCACCATCCCTATCAGTATTACGTACATATGCATCAGCATTTTTTAACAACCAATTAAATTGTTTCGGCGATAAATCAATAAAAAATGATGCATTTCCCATATTGTTTATTCGTTTGATAATTCTGTTTTTATATTCCTTATCATGTGTTCCATAAAATACGAAATAGCCAAAACATTTTTGGTTATTTTCTAAATAATCTAAAATTAAATCATATCCATAATAATCTTGTAAATAACCACTCATTACTATTTTAATTTTATCTGATTGTTCAATCAATGAAATATCCTCTTTGCTAAAATCTTCATTCGAAGAAGTTGGATGTATATAAGCCGGGATTACAACAATTTTTTCATTATTGACTTCTAAAACACTACTTAGTAATTGTTTTTGTTCAGTATTTACTGAAATGATAATATTAAATTTTCTTAAAACATTCTTTAAAATTTTATGTTTGAATTTTGATTGTTTATTTAGCTGTTTATTAAACGTACCGCTATGAATTGTTAATAATTTACTTTGATTCTTAAAAAATCGAGATAGCAAATAAATTTTTAATAAATTGCGAAAAGCGGATACATGAATATGGACTATGGTTTCTGTTTTTCTTAGTTTTAATAATTTAACAATATTGAAAATCCAAACTATTTCATTGTTATTAATCAGTTTAGATCTGTTAATTCCTGTGAACAATATTTGGCACTCGTCACCACTATTTATAGTAAATTTATGTAAACGCTGAATATGAACTGTTATTCCGCCATATGGTGGGGGATAACCACCAACCAATAACACGCTTGATCTTTTCCTTTTATTCAAAATATTATATTATCAATCGAATGACTTAGTGACGAGATCAAGAAAAAATTTATCATAATCTGGCATATTTACAACATCACTATTAACATTCAATTCTTTGTATTGCATTATTCTGTCAGCAAAAGTTTGTTCATCACCATAGTTAACAATAAATCCATTTTTACCTTCTGTAAGTATTTCATGGAAATATGGAATACAATCCGTAACTACAACTGGAGTTTGTACAAATAACGCCTCCAATATAACGTTAGGCAAACCTTCCCATTTTGAAGATAATACAAATAAATCAGCATACTTATAGTACAGGAACGGATTATGAATAAATCCATGAAATACAACATTATTTGCAATACCTAATGTTTTTGATAAAATATTTAATTCCTTATTATATAGACCATTATTATCATCCTCACCTAATATATGTAATATAAATTGTTGATTATTTTTTATGACCTTATTAAAACTTCTTAGGAGGAACTCAAATCCTTTCTGTTCTCTCAATCTTCCTGAAGCAATTATATTTATTTTTTTATTATCATACGGATTCTTAGCATTTTTTATATTTTCATTAATAAATTTCGTATCTATAGGATTTGTTAAAACTGCAATCTTGTTTTTAGGAATATTAAAGACTTGATTAATTTCCTTTTTCATTGCCTCGGTCTGTGCTATTACAAAATCTGCTTTAGGATATAGCAATTTTGTCAACCATTTATAATAACGTGGCAGTTGCTTATTATTAAATTGTGCACTTGGCATATTAGGTTCTCTGACTACAAATTTAGTTCCATTTTTTATAAAAATAGATACTAACAATAGCAATATATTCATCCTATTTGTTGTAGAGACAACTATCTGTGGATTTAATGATTTAATATTCTTCAGCAAAGGGAAAAAACTAAATCGCGTTTGCTTTGATTTTATATTAATAATTTCGACATTAGATGGTATCAAATCAACCAATACACCCGAATCATCTATTAATAGTAATTTTTTATTAAATTTTTGATCATCAATAGTACGTAATATATTTACAAATACTCGTTCTGCACCACCGCCATTCAAATTAGGTACAACAAATAATATATTGATTTTATTGTTCTTAGACATATTAATGATTATGTAATCTGCCCAATTATTCTGACTTTCTTAAAAACATATGCAATAAGATATATATTAAAAACAACTCCCACCAAAGAAAACATGCTAATAGATACATAATGATTATTATAGAAGAGGTATCCCAAATAAATCGCTAAGAATCGAAAAATCGCTAAAAATATTTCATATATCATACTAAATTTTTGCATTCCTAATATTTGGAGTGTCATAACAGAAGGTGGATTAACAGTTAACGTAAAAATATAAACTATAATAAGCTGAGCGTAAATACCAGATACTAACCATTCTTTTCCAAAAACAAAAACAAATATAGATTGTGCAAATATTCCAATAATTACAAAAGGTATAATTGATACTTTTATTAGTCCAATAGTTGATTTGGATAGTATTTTTATGACATTTTCATTTTTATTAAATATTTTTGAAGCACGTTGAAAATATACCTGTCTAACAGAATTACCTAATAGGCGTGCGGGAGTAGTTAAAGCTCTATGAGTGAGCGAATAAAATCCGGCAATTTCTGCGGAATAAAACATTGATAATAAAATAATTGGCAAATGTTGTGACAGTGAATTAATCAATGCTGACGTACTTTGAAATTTAGGAAAATTTTTATATTTTGATAGATTCTCTACAATCCGTTTCTTTGAAATATTATTTAGTTGTATATAATGCTTTTTACTAGTTTGATATACTAAATAAATCAAAGATGATAATATGCCAATAATATTTCCATAGATCAAACTCAGTGAAGATATACTTACAATACTAAACGATAATTGACTGAAAACTGTTACACTCGATTGCGTTACTCTAGTATTGGCAATAGGTTTATACTGTTCGTTCCTTGTGCCCCAGGTAACAAATATCTGCAATAATCCGTTAATTAGTATTCCAACTGGAACCAACCAAATAAATAATTTGATATGCTCAGTTAGGACTACTAGATATCCTTTTAAAATAAATAATATTATTAAAACAAAAAGTGATGTAATAATAGTTGTTATAATTGATAGGAATACAAGGGCTTTTGCATCTTCTTCGTCTTCAGGAAGCATTATTGCAAGTTCATACTTCCAGCTCGAAACAACCGAGATTATCCCAACAATTGATAAATATAATGCTAAAACTCCAAAATTTTCCGGAGTAAATAATCTAGTTAATATCGGCGTAGCCGCAATTAATATGCCTTGCGATAATGCCGTACCTGACATTAATGTTATTACATTTAGTAAGTAAGAATTATTTCTTATATTTTTTAATAATTTCAATTAATTACACTTGTAATTTTTTTTGTGACATTAATCTTTCAGACAGACCTATTGTTAATATAAGTATTACCCACGTGTATTTTCTATAATAAGAAACTGTCACCATTTCAAGAATCATTAAGCTAAAAATAGATGTTATTAAAATATGAATAAGATTTATCGCTTTAGCGGTATGTTTTGCATGTTTTAACAGTAATACTAACCTTCGAATCACTAAAAAATAAATCATATAATATGCAATGGCTCCGAAAGTTCCGATGGTAGACAAAAGCTCAATATAATTATTATGAGAATAGAGAGGATTAGATATAGGCCAGTATTGTTTGATAACTACTCTAAAATTATCTAATCCGACTCCGAAGAACAGATTGTCTAACCATATCTTTATACCATAGATTATAAATTGAGTTCTCTCATATGCACTATAATCTACAATTTTAGCAATATTAACTGTGCTTGTATTAACACCAACTTTAAGAAATGACAATAAAGTTTTAATTCTAAAATAATAGGCGCTCTCTGACAATAATTGAAATCCAATAAATGATATGACTATTAAGCTAATCGTAATAACTAAACTATTCCGGACAAATTTTAATTTATTTTTGTTATTCTTGAAATTGTGAATAACTCTAATAACGCCGTACACGATTGTACTACCCATTAACATTACAAGTCCTTGGCGAGAATGCGTATTAATAATTCCATATACTATTATCAATATTAATATTGATAGGAAAATTCTCTTTGATATCTTTCTTTCAATTACAATCAAATACAAACAAAAAATATATGCAAAAGAACCATAAACTGCTAAATTATTTGGATTACCAGTTGTTGAAGCAATCCTGTTCTTATAAGCAAAACCTGAAATAGGTTCATAGGTAGCCACGCCATAAAGAATTACTAAAATCGTTGATATTATAAAAGTATAGAATATTTGCTTTTCAGTAATATTTCCTTTTAAAATAACAGAATACCCCGCAATGAACAATAATACCAATTGAATTATTGTTTCTAATTTGATAATTACAAGATCTATTTTAGATGCAAAAAATCCTGAAATAAGACAAAAAAACAACCACACAATAATGAAAGTAAATTCTTTATTAATATAGATTTTACCCTTTGACCAAAATACATAAAATATTAAAAAATAAAATATAAATAATAATCCAAGTCCTTTTGAAATAATATTCCCAATTGGCATCATTGAAAGAATGATAATAGAACTAATATATAGCAGGAATAGGATTTCTACTAAGGAGAGTTTTGTATATTTAAAAAGTTGTAGGCTTCCAAATTTAAAGGTCATTTATTAAAGAATCTTTTTATTTTGAAGATTCCTTTATAATCACATAACTCACTGCCAATAATCCGGAAAGAATAAATACTAATACTACAATGGTTGCTCTTTTAGGTTTATCTTTTAATTCCGGACGTACAGCATAATCAAGTACTTGTAAAGTTGGAATATTTTTAGCTTCTTCAAACTTTTGTTGCTCATAAAGAGGTCCTATATATTCAATAAGTTTTGAATAATATTCCACTTTTCTCTGCAATTTAACTAATTGAAGTTGTAAGTCAGGAACAGTTGAAAATTGTGGAATTAAATTAGTACTTGAATTATTATTTATAAATTCGGAATACTTTCTCTTTAAACTTTGTAATTCATTTTGTTTTTGTTTAACAAATGCATTATTATCATTAAAAGATTTTAGAGCAACTTCATATTCTACTTCTATTTGAATAATCTGTGAACGTAATAGCGCTGCTTGTTGTACACCAACACTAACTTGATCTTCCAAACTGAGTATTCCATTTTCTTTCATATAAGCGGCTAGTTGGTTACTCACAAGTTCTAAACTATCAACAATTGCATAAACACGTTTTTCCATAAATTGTCTATTATTCCTAGCATTAGACACACTCAACTCAATGTTAATCGAATCAAGAAAATAAACGACATAATTTGTCATTTCAGCAACTAAATCTTGATCCTTATCAAACATTGAAATCTCAACTTGATATTCATCACCCACTTCAAAAATTAAATTCTCATTTAATTTTTCTATAGCAAGCTCTGTAAATTTAGAATTATAGTGTTTTTTTAGATTAAATTTCTTTAACATCAATTCTTTCAACGATCTACTTTTTAAAATAGCTAAGTATCTAAACACATTTTCATTACCACCAGACATTGGTCCCAAACCAAGATCACCTAATATAGACATTGGGTTAAGTGAAGTACCGGATGATTCAGGAGCTAACACTACCGCTTTTGCCTTATACCACTTTGGTAATAATAAACTAACCCCAATTGAAAGTGATGTAACAATAAATACAAATAAAATGATTTTGGTTTTCCATTTCCAAATAATATTACTTAAATCCTTTAGATCAACTTCTCTTTGGTCCATAAAATCTCCTAATTTTTAATAGTTTATAAATAATTATAAACTATTGAGCTTCAGTAAACTTATAAATTATATATGCTGATGAAGCAATAGAAGCAAGTGTCCTAATTATCCCATCACCACCTACTATTTGATACAACATGCTAGGTGGTACTTCAATCATATCACCAGGTTGGACTATTTCATCAAGGGCATTATTAATCTTTTCACCGCTAGAGCGATATATTCTCGTTCTGTTAATATTCCCTGATCTAAAACTTGCGCCTTGCTCCTTAGTACCTCCCGCCATTGCGATGTAATCGCGTGCGGTATAACCATGATAATATTTAAAAGTATTACTTCCACTGCTTCTATTAACAAATCCATAAACTATTACCTGATGGCTATTGTATTCACCAGATGTCAAACCAATTGAATTCGCGTAATCATTGAACGGCACAAATAATATATCTCCTGATTTTAGCAATATGTTTTGTGAAGTATCTTTACCGGAGAGATACTCTTTTAATTTTACTTCAATTGTATTTCCATCTCTGATTATATGTACAATACCAGGATGTGCAAATTTTTGAACTCCACCAGTTTGTGAAAGAGCATCATACACTTTATCTAAAGGAGTTACATATATATAACCGGGATTGTGCACGGCGCCCAATACCTGCAATTTAAATCGACGTATATCCAATAATGTAACGTTAACTATAGCATTTTTAAGTTTGTTCTCTATTATATAATCACTGATTTTTGTCCTAGCGTTAGATAGTGATATACCATTAATATTTAAGATACCCATCGAAGGTATCATTATTTCACCAACAGGATTAACTCGAATTGGTGTAGAAATATTTTGTGTTGAAATAATATTTATTCCGAGTAAATCTCCAGGTCCTAAAATATATGTATTAGGATCAATCGATTTCTCAACGGGAGTATAGGTCAAATTTTCAATATTTGTTAGATCAATATCTTGGGATAATTGCATAGAATTTATATCAGATTCCTTAGAATCATTTGAAAATAAATTCCCAATATTTTGTGCATAAGTAAATGTCGATATTAATATTATGATGAGGATTTTTTTCATTATATTTCCTTGTAATGCTCTTTGTAATATTCTAAATATTCGCCTGACTTTAAAGGTTCCCACCATTCATCATTTTTTTTATACCAATCAACAGTAAATTCCATGGCTTCTTGGAATTCATGTTTTGGCTGCCATCCAATATTTGAAAGTTTTTCACAATCTAATGAGTATCGTCTATCATGGCCTAATCTATCTTGAACAAATTTTTTCAGAGATTCAGGTCTATTTGTTTCTCTTAAAATAATATCCGTTATTTCGATATTTGTTAATTCGTTTCCACCACCAATATTAAATATTTCACCAACCTCACCGTTATTAATAATATACTGAATCGCATCACAATGATCTTCAACATATAACCAATCACGAATATTTTTACCATCTCCATATACTGGTAATTTCTTTTCTTCCAAAGCATTTGTAACAAATAGTGGAATTAATTTTTCAGGAAACTGATAAGGTCCGTAATTGTTGCTTGCTCTGGTAATTATCACAGGTAAACCATAGGTGGTGAAATATGAATATGCCAATCTATCAGCGCCCGCCTTACTAGCAGAATATGGGTTCCGAGGCATTAATGCGTCGGTTTCCGAAAAGCTTCCCTTTTCGATACTGCCATATACCTCATCAGTGCTTATTTGTATAAATCGCTCTAAGCCGAACTCTCTTGCAGCTTCCAATAAAGTGAATGTCCCAAATATATCTGTTTGTATAAAATCAGCTGGCTTTCCAATCGATCGATCAACATGGCTTTCAGCTGCAAAATTAATAAGATAATCAGGTTTATGTTGTTGGAATATTTCTCTAACTATTTTTGAATCACAAATATCACCATGATAAAAAAGGTACCGTTCATCATTTTTAAAATCAGAAAGATTTTTTAGATTGCCGGCATAGGTCAATTTATCTAAATTAATTACAATTGCTGAATCATCGATATTCAAAATATAACGAATAAAGTTTGAACCAATAAACCCACAACCACCTGTGACAAAATATTTTTTCATGAACAATTCCTATATTTTTGGTAGATAAATTTCATCAATCAATTGTAAAGTTTGTAAAATTTTATCCTTTTGTGATAAAATTGGAGTTTTGATGGACCATTTTATATTCAAATCCTTATCATTCCAAAGTAAGCCATATTCATCGTCAGGATGATAATTCTCTGTACACTTATATTGGAATAAAGCCGTTTCTGACAAAACTACGTATCCATGGGCAAAACCTTCGGGAATATATATTATTTTATTATTTTCATCAGATAAATGGACCCCTTCATATTTTCCAAAAGTTGGCGAACCCCATCTAATATCAACTGCAACATCAAAAACATCACCTTGAATAACCCGCACTAGTTTACCCTGTGGATATTTTAATTGATAATGAAGTCCTCGGAGCGTTCCTTTTCTTGAAAATGCTTGATTGTCCTGTACAAAATTTGTAGGCAGTCCCAGTGCTTTAAAATCTTCACTATTAAAACTTTCAAAAAAATATCCTCTATCATCCTTATGAACGTGAGGTGTAATAATTTTTATTCCACTAATATTAGAATCTTTAATATGATTTATGATCATTTCAAAGCTTTCCTACCGACATTATCGAATTTAAATCCTAATTCTGTTAACCCCACTCTGCTAAGTATATTTCGTGTATCAAGTACAAGGGGTGATTTCAGTAATGATTTTAATTCAGCTAAGTCCAATCCGCGGAACTCATGCCATTCGGTCATTATAGCAACAGCATTTGCATTTTTAACTGCAGTTTGCCAATCTACACAATACTCAATATTTGGAAACTGTTTTTCCATATTCTTAGCCGCCACCGGATCATATGCTTTGACTATTCCTCCTTTATCCAAAATACTTTGTATCATCTCAATAGATGCTGATTCCCGAACATCATCGGTCATTTGTTTAAAACTTAACCCAAGAACGGCAATTATTTTACCTTTTATTTCATTTTCCATCAAATTGAACAATTTATCCGCCATTCGTCTCTTCTGTCTATCATTAGTCTCAATAGCTGCTGCAACTGTATTCATTGGTTCGTTAAGTTTTTCAGATAATGACAAGAGCGCTTTAGTGTCTTTTGGAAAACAGGAACCACCAAATCCAGGTCCTGGATGTAAAAACTTTGGACTAATCCTTCCATCATTTCCCATCGCTTTAGTGACAATATGCACATCAGCTCCAACCACTTCACATAAATTAGCAATTTCATTGATATAGCTGATTTTTAAAGCTAAAAATGCATTGCTTGCATATTTGATCATTTCTGCAGTTGGGACATTTGTATGTACTATCGGTGTTTCATTTATATAAAGTGGTCGATATACATCCTGCAAAATATTTAGTGCTTTTTCACTTGTTGCGCCAAGTACGATTCGATTTGGGATCAAGAAATCTTGAACAGCTGCACCTTCTCGTAAAAATTCAGGGTTCGAAACATAATCAAATCCAACATCACTATTTTGAGAATTTTTAATTATTGAAATAATTTTATCGCCCGTACCAATTGGCACAGTACTTTTAGTACAAATAACTTTATAAAAGTTCAAATTTTCAGCTATCATTTCAGCAACGGAATAAACTGCAGATAAATCAGCTTCGCCAGTTTCGCTTTCCGGTGTTCCCACTCCGATGAAAATCACTTCCGAATCTTGAATTGCTTTTGAAACGTTAGTTGTAAAGGAAAGTCGATTACTTTTAACGTTTCTATCTACAACTTCTTTTAATCCCGGTTCAAATATTGGGATTTTTCCTGCTAGGAGAGAATTAATCTTTGACTTGTCAATATCGGCACAAATAACCTGATTACCAAAATCAGATAATCCAGCCCCACTCACTAAACCAACATATCCCGTGCCTATTACTGCAATTTTCTTCATTTCTTTATTTATTTATATAAATTAACTTTAAAAGTACTAATTATGGTTTATAATAAAAATCAAAACATTTTTAATTTTAAATTTGGTTTGACACCAAAATCGATTTCAGAATACTCATTATTTTTCAATTTTAGCTCACCTAAATAAGCAATCATAGCTGCATTATCTGTACATAATTCCATTTCGGGAAAAATCACTTTATTATTTGGTAACAAATCCACTAATCTATGACGTAATATTTTATTTGCTGCTACACCACCGGCAATCACACAAGTATTAATACTATATTTTTTTACAGCATTTATTAACTTAATGCTTAACACGTCAATAATCGCTTCTTGGTAGCTTGCAGCAACATCGTTTATCGTAATTTCATTTTTTTTATTAGAATAATCATCCATATAGTATAACAATGATGTTTTTAGTCCGCTAAAACTGAAATCAAATGTGTCGGATTTAATCATACCACGCGGAAATTTGATTGCATTTGGATTCCCGCTTACGGCTGATTTTTCTATCGCAGGTCCACCAGGATATCCAAGTTTTAAAATTCTCGCACCCTTATCAAATGCTTCGCCCGCAGCGTCATCTAATGTTTCACCCAATATTTTATATTCACCAATATTTTCTATTAACCAAAGTTGAGTGTGCCCCCCCGATACCAACAAACAAATAAACGGAAATTCTAATTCTGAATCAGCAATAAAATTCGCAAAAATATGCGCCTCTAAATGATTTACGCCAATAATTGGAATTGATAACCCTTGTGATAATCCCTTTGCAAATGAAATACCTGTTAACAATGTACCAGCAAGTCCGGGTCCTTGTGTTACCGCTACACCATTAAGATCATGAATATTCAAATCAGCTTTTTGAATGGATTTATTAACTATAGTATTAAGTAATAATTCATGCTCCCTAGATGCAAGTTCAGGTACTACCCCTCCAAATTCTTGATGAATTTCTTGAGAACTGATAATACTTGAAACTATCTGTCCGTCAACACAAATAGATGCAGCAGTTTCATCGCACGAACTCTCAATACCAAGAACAATCAATTATTCCCCTGTGTTACAATTAATTCAACATTTGGTGGCGACAAATCTTGCCAATCAATAACACCGCTCGGCACATTTACTTGAGGTTCATAAAATTGCCGGTCAAGCCTCCACTGTCTATTAAAATCAATTGTGAGTTTAATATCATCAGGCAATACCGATTCAATATAATCAATTCCACCAATTATGGTCAGGGAAACTGTATGTGGACTCACAAACACCCTGTATCCTGCAGATACATTAATCACTGTAACTGGAACTTCGCTTATAATTTTTTCGCTAAGTGCTTGAATATCAGCAGATAACTTCACTTTAGTATGAGATAATTGAATTTGTTGATGTGGTAAATCTAAATCAAAATAGTCATTAATATCAGTGATAGCATTATTTAAGGTATCAACTTGAAAATTTATTGAAGTAACATTTTCTACAATGTTATTTGGTCCTGCTATTTCAATTTCTGATGGATTAAGCTGAATGTCTCCAACCACTACATGACCAGGTGCCGTATTAATCGCGATATTTGATACTACTGGAATTGACTTAACAGAATAATCATCCAAACTAATTTTAATTTCACGAGGAGAATCTACTTCGATGTACTGAATATCAAACTCATTAGGAATAACTATCTTCTTGGGATAAATTCTAAAATATTCATTAAGAATAAATTCATATTCATCGGATATCCGATCTAAATCCAATACTAATTTGAAATCCTTATAAAACCGTTTAAGTAACAGGGTCTTAAAAAGAGATCTACCTGTGCCTTCAAATTTTACTATGGCACGTTCAGGCACTTCTTCTTTAAGAGCTTTTTGTTCACTCAAATTTCGGACTTCAATAGGAACCGTCATTGCCATAGTGTACATTTCGCTGCTAACAATGAATAGCCAAAGTAAGATTGCCAATCCAACTGCACCAAGCCGCAAACCAATTTTCCGACTATTAAGGAATTCAGTTATGTCGGAAATCTTCATTATTCTAGTTAATCTTGATTATTAGAATTATATCCTGTATTTCAATACTGAATTTGTAAATTGATAAATAATTTATTCAGTATCTTGTTTACTAAGTTCACGTAATTCTTCTGGAATTTCGATTTTCTCAGTTGCCGGACCTTCCTGATTCTTTAAATATTCTTTTACCGGATTCTTGGAAGTTTTTTTCTTTTTTGGTGCACCAAGTTCATCAATGAATAATACCACTTTTTTCTCCTCAGGTTTGACTTCCATTACTAGAGCTTCAATGGAAGCTCCGGCTGTATAGTTACCACTTATCAATTTACGATCCTTTTTAGAATGTAATCCGAAGGGTATAATGCCTTCTACGTCTTTATCTAATTGGACAATAATACCTTTATCTAATACTCGGATAATTTCACCTTTGACTTTTTTACCGGTTTCAAAATATTTAACCAATTCCGGCCAAGGATCTTCTTCAACTTGTTTTAGACCTAAAGAAATTCTGCGATTTTCGCGAGATATTTCTAATACACGCACTTCAGCTTTTTCTCCCTTCTCAATAACTTCTTTAGGATGTCTAACAACCTTAGTCCATGATAGATCTGATACATGGATTAATCCATCTATTCCTTCCACAAGCTCAACAAAAGCACCAAATTGTGTGAGGTTGATTACTTTTCCTTTATGGACAGTGCCAACCATATATTTTTCTTCAATTTTATCCCACGGGTCGGGTTCCAACTGTTTCACTCCCATGCTGATTTTTCTATCCTCAGTATCAATAGAAAGTACCTGCGCTTCAATTTCGTCCCCCATTGAGAACATCTCAGATGGATTTTTGATATGCTTTGTCCACGACATTTCAGAAACATGTATTAAACCTTCTACGCCTGGTTCAAGTTCAATAAACACTCCATAATTAGTCATACTGACAACTTTACCTTTTATGATCGTACCAACGGCAAATTTTTCTTCAACCTCTTCCCATGGATGCGATGAGAGTTGTTTTAATCCAAGAGAAACGCGTTTTTTCTCTTCATCAAAATCGATTACTTTTACTGTAATGGTTTCATCCATTTTTACAATTTCAGAAGGATGGTTTACTCTCCCCCAAGATAAATCTGTAATGTGCAATAAACCATCAACTCCGCCCAGATCCACAAAAACACCAAAATCGGTTATATTTTTTACTCTACCTTCCAATATTTCACCTACTTTAATATTAGAAAATAATTCTGCGCGTTGCTCTTTCAGAGTTTCTTCTAAAAGAATTTTATGTGAAATAACTACATTTTTACGAGCTTCATTGATTTTAACAATTTGAAAATCCATTTCCTGATCAATAAATTGATCAAAATCTTTGATTGGTCTAACGTCAATTTGCGAACCCGGTAGGAAAGCCTGCACAACGCCAACATCTACTACCATACCACCTTTAATACGACGAACAATTGTACCTTTTAAAATATCACCATTTTCATAAATTTCATGCAATTCTTTCCAGCGATGCATGAAATCTGCCTTAATCTTTGAAAGGATTGTATTCCCTTTTCTATCTTCTAATTTTTCAAGATATACGTTAATTTTTTCACCAATTTCAGGGAGTTTTTTACCGGAAAATTCGTCTCTTGTAATAATTCCTTCAGATTTAAATCCGATATCAACTAACACTTCCTTCTCGTTCATACCGATAATACGACCTGAGATTACTTGATTGGCTGATATGTCAGATATTGTATCTAAATACTGTTTTTGAAGTTCTTCAGGAACTTCTTCGACAACCTCATTTTTCTCTAATTCTTCTTGATCGAATACTTTTACACCGGCAAATAGTTTCTCGTCTAAATAATTTATAATTGGTTTTTTTTCAGTAACTGGTTCAGAATCCACTGGCTCTGCACTGACTTCTATAGCTTCTTCAATCTCTACATTAGCCTCTTCAATTACAGGTTCTGTAATATTTGTTTCTGGCATTAATCCTTCCTTTTTGGTTTTTATTTTATTTATATGTTCAACAATCATAGCAACTTGTTCCTTTACGGTCAAGTTCGATGTGTCTATCTCAATTGCATCTTCCGCCTTTTTCAAAGGCGATTTTGCTCGCGTTGAATCTTTTTTATCACGCAATTTTAAATCAGCAATTAAATCATCAATTGATTTTTCCTCACCAATCGATTCCAAATCTTTCTGTCGCCGTTCCGCTCGGGAACGATAATCTGCAACTATAAAATATTTAGCATCGGCATTTGGAAAAACAACTGTTCCAATATCTCTACCTTCCACCACACAATCGGTTCTACCGCCCAATTGTCTTTGAATTGCGACCATCTTTTCACGTATCATTGGAATCGCGCTAACAGCACTAACTTGTGATGTAACTTCAACAGATCTAATCGCTTTGGCGATATTTTTACCATCCATATGCAAAACGGTATCACCATTTTTGTATTCTATCTTTAACGCAAGATTACTTAGCAAATCAGTTAAATCATTTTCATTCTTGACATCAATATTTTTCTGAATGATTGCCAAAGTAACTGCTCGATACATAGAACCGGTATCAAGATAGGCAAAACCTAATTCCATTGCTACATTTTTAGCTGTTGTACTTTTTCCGCTAGCAGCGGGACCATCTATTGCGATAATCATTGTTTTCACTTCTCAATTAGCTTGCAAAGTTAAGTTCTTAAATAAAAAATACCAATTGGTTTATAAATCATAAAATATAGTAAAATCATTGATTATTTTTTTAAAAGATTGACTTCTTTTTGCGATAAACCGCGCCATTGCCCTGGCTGTAAATCACCCAATTTTATTGATCCATATTGAAATCGATTCAGTGTGTAAACTTTTTTACCTAAATAATAAAACATTCGACGTACTTCTCTTTTCTTACCTTGTTGTAATTGAATTGTAATAATTGACCGTGTTTTACGTGTCGTTTGTTTCTCGATTACACCTCTGCCAAATTCACCGTCACCTATAAATATACCCTTCTTGAGTTTGGCTATTTCTTTTGGACTAAGTTTTCCTTCAATTTCTAATTCATAATAACGCGGAATTCGATTTCTTGGATGCATTAAGTAATTTGCCAACTCACCATTATCAGTTAATAAAATTAAACCGGTTGTATCCTTGTCCAACCTTCCTATCGGGAATAATCTTCTATTAGACGGAACAAGATCAAGAACAGTTTTTCTTCCATATTCATCATGTGCAGTAGTAATTACATTTTTGGGCTTATTTAGCATATAAACCACTGTTTTTTCCTGTAGAGATAGCATCTTACCATCAAATTTAATACTATCACTTTCTTGAACTTGATAGGCAGGATCAAGCATTACTTGTCCATTTACAGTGACAGTGCCTTCCTGTATCAAACGGTCAGATTCGCGCCTAGAAGCAACACCCGATTTCGCTAAATATTTATTCAAACGCATCGGTTTGAGCATCGTCTAGAGAATCAGTTTTATCAAGATCAGTTAATTCAGATAATTTTGGCATCTCGGTTATATTATTTAATCCAAAATATTCAAGATATTTTTCTGTTGTATTATAAAGTAAAGGTCGTCCGGGACCTGAATCCCTACCCTTTATTTTGATTAAATTTTTCGATAATAATGTTTTAAGTACTCCACTTGAATCAACACCACGAATTGATTCGATTTCAAATCGGTTTACCGGTTGCCGATAAGCAATAATTGCAAGAGTCTCCAAAGATGCATTAGTTAATGCCAAACGACCGCTTTTCTTTAGCATTCTCCTTATGAATATCTCATATTCTGAACGTGATACTAGCTGATAACCTGAGGCAACTTGAACAATTGTAAAAGCATTATCATTTTCTAAATATTTATTTTTTAAATCCTCTATGATATTTTCCAATTTAGTCAATTCAGGATCAACTAAATCAGGTTCAATTATTGAATTTAAATGTACTTGAGTGAGCGGTTCAGGCGATGCAAAAAGCAATGCTTCGACAATTTTATTTATTTCCTTCTTTAGCATTACTATACTTTTTTACCCTTAATTTGTATTTCTAATTCACCAAATAATTCTCGCTGTACAATAATTATTTCTTCACTTCGCATCATCTCTAATATTGCTAATAAAGTAACTATAACTTCGAGCTTGGTTTCCAATTTTGTAATTAATACTGAAAATTTCAGGAATCCTTTTTCGTCTAAATTTGCCAATATAATTGCTTTTTGATCATCCAAACTGATGTCTTCGCGTTGCAATTCATAACGAGAAATGATCGGCTTGTTTTCCATTGCAATTTTAAAATAGTGTGCAATATCATAAAGTGAAACCTGACGTAAATAAACACTCGGATCTTCATCGCCGGCGGGAAGTGGCGCTTCATAACCGCGGGAAAAATAATGACTGCGTTCCTCTGCTAAATTCTCCAATTGTTGTGCAAGATCTTTGTATCGCCTATATTCCAATAATTGCCTTACCAAGGGTGAACGCGGGTCATCAATATCTTCATCCATTTGTGGACGCGGTAATAACATTTTAGATTTAATTCTCATCAATGTGGCAGCCATTTCAATAAACTCACCGGCCACTCCAATATTTACATGCTGCATCTGATCAAGAGTACCGAGGTATTCCTTTGTAATATGGGAAATTGGGATATCGTAAATATCAATTTCATCGCGTCGGATGAAAAAGAGCAGCAAATCTAACGGACCATCAAAATTTTCGAGATGAACTTTATACATTTATTTTGCGTAGTTGAGTCCCATTGCGGTACGTGCTTTGGTTAAATATTTGTCCGCTGTAAGCGATGCTTTTTGTGCACCATCTTCTAACACTTTTAATACATAATCTTTATGTTTTTCAAGATATTCACGTTTTTCACGATACGGTTGGAAATATTCTATAATCCTATCAGCCAATTCTTTCTTCACATCACCATAGCGTAATCCGGGCTCATCATATCTTAAAGCTAATTCCCCCTGTTCTTTTTTATTCAGAAACAATGAATATATCTGAAACAGTGCTGTATTCTTATCTTTTGGTTCATCGATTGGTGTCGAGTCAGTTGTGATTGACATTATCTTCTTGAGGATTATCTTTTCATCTGCAAATATTGGGATGTCATTTCCGTAGGATTTACTCATTTTCTGTCCGTCAATACCCGGAATTAACTGCGATGTTTTATTAATATCAGCATCCGGTACTATAAAAACATCACCATAAATTTTATTGAATCTTTGTGCAATATCACGTGTCATCTCCAAATGTTGTTTTTGATCTTTACCAACCGGAACAATGTCTCCGCCAAAACAAAGAATATCAGCTGCCATTAATATAGGATAGCTAAATAATCCAACATTTGGTGCGATACCGCGCGCAATTTTATCTTTATAGGATGTAGCGCGTTCCAATAATCCCATTCCGGTTACTGTGGAAAGAAGCCAAGTTAATTCAGTTACTTGTGGTACATCACTTTGTATCCAAAATATTGATTTATCAGGATCCATGCCAAGTGCTAAAAAATCCATCGCTGCGTTCAGCGTATTAGATTTTAAAAGTTTCCGATCATTTATGGTAGTTAAAGCATGGTAATCAACAATAAAACAATATAACTCATTTTGTTCCTGATACTTTATCATTCGAGACATCATACCAAAATAATTTCCGATGTGAAGCTGCCCCGATGGTTGAATCCCGCTCAGTACTCGTTTCATAATAAACTCAATTTAAAGATTCCATAAATAAAAATGGCCGCCATTCTGTTTGATTAATTCCTACAAATTTTTGAAAATAATGTATTCGATTAGGGCGCACTGGTTTTTTTATCAATGCCATACCCATTTCTGCGGGAGATCTATTCCCTTTTACAAGATTGCAATGAGCACAAGCAGTTACCAAATTTTCCCAAGTATCGCCACCATTACGTTCTTTTGGAATTATATGATCAATTGTATGTGGACCAACTTTACTACCACAATATTGACAAGTATAATTATCCCGATGGAAAATATTTCTTCTACTTAAAATCAATTCCATACTGTTATAACGAACAAAATCATTTAATTTTACAACACTTGGAATTTTCAAAGTCACTGAAGGTGAATGCACTTCATCTTCATAGTTTATCAGAATATCAATTTTTTCCAAGTAGTACAAACATATCGCTCTGCGGGCAGAGCAGATTTCTAACGGAGCGTAGTTTGTGTTCAATACCAATACGGCCCTATTTAATAGACTTCCATTCCTTGATATATTATTTGTATTCATTGAAAATTGATATAATTAAATCGGTGAAATCCTTAACCATTTATTAATTCTTTTATACTGACAGAATGCAAAAATAAGTCGAGTAAATTACGATTGAATTGGGGACTTTTCTCATCAATACTTTCTACCTGTACATACCCACGCGCATTAATAAAATTAAGACCACTAATTGAAATTGCAACATGGGTTATTTTGTCATTTTCACTAAAAAAAAGTAAATCACCGGGTTCAATCTTATCTTCAGCAATCTTATATTTCCTTAAATGTTCTTCTTGCTGATATGCATCGCGCGGTAAATCAATTCCATTTGCTTTAAATACTGTCTGAATTAATCCTGAGCAGTCAATTCCGTAGGGTGTTTTACCTCCCCAAATATAAGGTGTACCTATAAATCGTTCAGCAAGATTAATAATTTCTTTACGAATAGTTAGTTTAGAATTATCTCCAAAATTGCTATATGCATATCCAATTCGTCCGTCAGGTAAAGTTACTTTATATCTATCCTGTTGTTCTTCTGCCACTAATTGCGTTCCAAATACAATAGGACTAATCATTTTGTCTTTATCAATTGTTATAACCGTGCCGTGCATGTCTTTTAACGTTAAAGTTGGTCCGTATTTTTGTTTACTTACAACTCCGTAGAAATAGTACATCCACCCTTCATAACCATCACATTGCTTAATTCTATACCAATCATCTTTTTGCTCTAAAATTTGACAAGATTCGCCCATCAAGGCTTGGGTTACTACCGCAGAATTATGCGATGCTTCTTTGTAAACGTTTGCAACCGCTGTATTTATAATAAAATAAGACATAATTAGAGGGGTAATTTTAACCACGAATTACACGAATATTCACTAATTTTAAAAACATTTACAACTCAGCACTTGTCCATCGAAATATAATATAGATGGATTAAAAATTTATCTTTAGTTTCAGTTAGTTATATTAAATCATTAAGGTTGATTGTGGAAGGGAAGTTCGTGAAAATCGGGCACAGTTCCCGCTACTGTAATCGTATGATACATCCAAAATGTCATTGATCGTAACAACCGATTGAGAAGACGGATGTCGTCGTTAAAACGTAAGTCAGGAAACCTACACAGCAACCCATTATTGACGTACTTACGGGCCATGAGTCGTGATAAATCCGATTAGCAAAACTAATCCACTCACGACAAACCCCAATAAATGGAGGTTTGTTATGTTAAGAAACGGAATAATAGTTTTATTATTCAGCGCATTTGCGATGGCAGATGCACCAATTACAGGTCAGGTATTTTCAGCAAACGGAAACCCTTTAGCTTATTCTGTCATATCCAATAGCCAGAATTGGGTAATTGCTGATGAAAATGGTCAATTCAATTATTTTTACGCCGATATCGGCGATACATTAAGCATATCGCGCTATGGTTATGCAACTGAGGAAATAATTATTTCTGAAAGATCGTTTTATCCTATTACACTTGCACCGCTACCAATTCAACAAAAAGATATAATCGTTTCCGGTAAAGAACACAATTTTAATAGGCAAATTGTTAATTCCTATCGAGAAAATGTTGGAATTAATAGTCCGCAAAATGTATTTCAGCAAATTCCCGGATTATCTATTC
>Ga0307992_1000519_pt1 | contig 24514 bp, 15 predicted proteins | sample EllFjometagen133_FD_203162 | JGI IMG/M metagenome (GOLD analysis project Ga0307992, IMG submission 203162) | Marine microbial communities from Ellis Fjord, Antarctic Ocean - #133 | ecosystem: Environmental > Aquatic > Marine > Unclassified | place: Southern Ocean | collected 2014-10-08
GTAGAACCAAGGCAGTTGCTGAAGTGATATGACTTATAAGTATCACTTTTGTACGGGGTGTCACCTCGTTCCAGAAATGTTCTACAAATTCAGCCTGTGTGGGCATTGGCAGATCAATTTCCACTTCTCTGGGGATAGCATTGCTCTGTTTACACTTGCGAGCCCAGGTTGCCACTATGGTTCCATATTCATGATCTGTAGTCAGAACCTCGTCATTTTCTTGAAGTTGAATCGAGTTGGCGATGGCATTGAGAGCCACTGTCACATTCGGAGTGAATATCATTCCTTCAGAATCCGCATTCACAAACTCGGCCAGCTCTATCCTGGCCTTTTCCAGTGGACCACTGGCTTTCTTGCCAAATAAGCCCTTCAATTGTCTGGTGTAATAATCGATGGGATTTTTTTCAAGTATACGCTGCCAGTTTTGATACTGGGGGGAAGGTCAATCTCATGAAGGTCCGTTTCGCTTAACGAAGACAAACTGGATTTTGCATTACTACCGGACAGCATTCTGTCCATCGACAAAGCCTACATTAATTATAAATGGTTGTATTCACTGGATCAGTGAGGGGTATACTGCGTTTCCCGGGTCAAGGAGAATTTGAAACGGGAGGTCACTGAACAGCATAAACCCCTTAAACATAAACAAATTATCAGGGATAATCTGATCAAGCTAACGGCTTTTACACAAAGAAGAAATACCCGGATCAATTGCGGATAGTGGGCTTTGTCGACCCTGAGACAAGAAAGTACTATGAGTTCTTAACCAACAATATTGATCTGGTAGCCACGACTATTGCAAAGATTTACAAGTCCCGCTGGCAGATCGAACAGTTCTTCAAATGGAGTAAGCAGAACCTCAAGATCAAATCTTTTCTGTGCACCAGTCCTAATGCTGTGCTAACTCAGGTGTGGGTGGCAATGTGCTATTACCTGCTGCTGGCTTACATCAAATATCAGACAAAATTCAAACACACGATTACTGAATTAAGCCGAATGATCGGTGAAGGGCCAATGAATCGCATAATTTGCTCGATATTTTGTCTTTAAACATTAATACGCTTAATAAGACTAGAGAACCTATTCCTCAACTAACATTTTTTTAACCGGACAGTATGGATATTGAGTATAAAATTAACATAATTCTTGCGGTCAATAACTGTGAGTTCTACTGCATTATTGTGATCCACTTACAACCGATTCCCGGTTTGCCCATCAAACAACATAATCCTCGAGAGGTCGAAACTAATTAAAATCTGTTCACCCGGTTGATAAAAAACCAATTGCGGATATTTAATCACTAATGGCTTATCAGCCAATTTGATATGAATGATTGTTTCACTACCTAATGGTTCGGTTACTATCACACAGGCAGTAATTCGACCATCGCCGATGCTTATATCTTCAGGTCTGATACCCAGAGAAACAGCTCGCTTCTGGAGGCTATTGCTTTCAATATCTGTAAGTTCAATTTTTATATTAGGACCCTCAAACACATTCCCGGTTAGGTTTCCATCGATAATATTCATAGCCGGCGATCCAATAAAGCTACCAACGAATCTGTTACTCGGTTTCTGATAAACATCCATTGGTGAACCTATCTGTTGGGCGATACCATCTTTTAGAATTACAATTCGATCACCCAGGGTCATTGCTTCAACCTGGTCGTGAGTGACATAAATCATGGTGGTTTTCAATTCATTGTGCAATTTTTTTATCTCTGCACGCATTTGGACTCGCAGCATCGCATCGAGATTGGATAATGGTTCATCAAACAGAAATACTTTGGGATCACGAACCATGGCACGCCCCAAAGCCACGCGCTGACGCTCTCCGCCAGATAATTCCTTAGGCTTTTTCTTTAAATATCCCCCAATCCCCAATACATTGGCCGCTCTTTTTACTTGCCTATCAATCTCTTTCTTTGGGAGTTTGCGCAGTTTCAAACCAAAGCATAAATTACTATAGACATTCATGTGGGGATACAAAGCATAATTCTGAAATACCATAGCAATATCACGTTCTTTTGGGGGGTAATCGTTTACTAAATTCCCATCGATAATTACATCTCCGGCCGTAATATCTTCAAGACCGGCGATCATCCTCAAGATGGTTGTTTTTCCACAGCCAGACGGTCCCACTAATACAACGAATTCTCCATCTGCTATTTCAAGATTGAAATCATCGATTACTAAGTTACCTTTTGTGTAAGCTTTTTTCAGATTTATCAATTGAACCGAAGCCATAACTTTTCCCCTAGCCAATTAGCACATTTTTCCATAGTTGCCAATAAACATTCGATTATTGATTTAACCACGGTCGGGATTAATCGCAATCTGACCAAGAAATTGATGACCCACCATCATACACGTTTCAAATTGTCAGTTTATTGCTTTTATCATTAGTCCTATTTAGGTTCAGTACAGAGTGCAATTAAATCATCAACATGAGCGGACGCTAAACACATGTATGTATCGGCAGCACCATAGTAAATTTTCACTTCTCCCGTATCTTCTAGAATATTTCCAGTTGGGAAAATAACATTATTCCGATATCCATCTACAGTTTCATAGTTTGCTTCAGGAACTATCAATGGTTTCTTGCTCATACCGACTATTTTTCTGGGGTCTTCCAGATCTAATAGCATGATACCGGCACAGTATCTTTTTTTCCAAGTTTTCTCATAACCATCTTTTTGTCTTGAAGAATTATAATCAGAAGCGTGAAATACCGTAAGCCATCCTTTGGGAGTCTTGATTGGTGGAGCTCCTGGACCGATTTTTAAATTAGAAAATGGAACATGTTCTACGCCCAACAATAAATCTGATTTCCCCCAATATACAAGATCCGGTGATTCCGATATCCATATATCAAAACGCTCGGGAAAACCAGGACGGCCGTATATTGGAAAGGGACGATCCAGTCGAATATATTTATCATCATATTTTTCTGTTAATAATACAAAATTCCTGTTATCTGGAGCATCAATTGAAATGACTTCAAAATTTTCAAAATCCTCTGTTACTGCTATTCCTCCACGAACTCCATGGCGTGTTTCCATGGCAAAGGACATGTAACATTTACCATCAATTACCATCAAACGTGGATCATATGTATTTAAATATTCGTCGTTTTTCATATCGAAACAGGGGCTAGGTACTACATCCCATGTTCTTCCGTCATCACTGTAAGCAAGTCCAAGATTGATCCCTTCACCTACCGTATATTCATCCAGCCGCTCGTCATTTCTAAATACCATTACATATTTACCCTGATACTTGACGACCCCTGCATTCAAAACCAAGTCGGTCTTATAGGGTACATCATCGGCTTTCAGAATCGGGTTCCCAGCATATCTTGTTATTACAGAACTTGACGTTAGGGCTCCAATCGCTTCTTCATTCATTTCATCACCTATATTTTTAGCTTAATAATTCCATTTGTAGCAAATCACTCATCGTCTTCGAATTGATCCTGTTCTTCTAAACTGAATCCAGTGAGGTATTTCTTTACCTTTTTCGCCATTTCCCGGTCGATATATCTCTTGAATGGTGGAACCGATGCATTCACAATTCCTGATGTAACACGTATTGCAAAGTCGCCAATAATATTAAAGGAATTGGGTGCTATATTTTCTATACTGTCATTCCATGAATGACCCAAACCGAGAGCTTGTCGATAAAAATTGATGGCCGGAATCCCCTCACCACAGAAAGGCATATTATCACTGGAATAAACATCAGATTCGACGGTTATATCCAAATCTTCGATTTTGTTTAATGCATCCAGATAGTGATATATTGCTTTATTTGCCGTTACACGAACACAATTTTTACCTAAAATCGTGCCGCCCAAATCAAAATTAAACACCATCCGAATTCTCTTGAGAGCATTTTCTGTCGCTTGCTCTTTCAGCGATCTCACATATGCTCTTGATCCCCTAAGTCCTAATTCTTCACCGGAAAACAGGATAAATCGAATAGTTCTTTTCGGAGGATTGTTCTTGAAATATCTAGCTAATTCCAAAACAGTAGCTGTCCCGGCAGCATTATCGTAAATACCATGATTTAAGGTCGAATCATAGTGACCACAAAATATAAACACCTCATCCGGCTTATAAGAACCTTTGATTTCAGCAATAATATTCCGCCCGACACCTTCCAACTCCGACTCATCCTCGATATGAAGAAACACCTTCGAAACTTTACGCTTCACCATTTCTAGGGCATCGGCGTAACTAACAAAACAAACTGGCAATTCACCCCATTTTTTAACAAAATCACCATTGAATGTTATGCTCAGCAATTCTTTATTGTGTTCCATTGGAATAATAACCGCCGCAGCGTTATGTCGCGTTAATCTTTCGTATAAGGTGCGATCCATGGTTCCCGTTGTCATGACGACGCTACCGTCAATATCTTTACAGAATCGTTCGCCACCGGAATCAATATATTTGAAATCTGCAGTTAATCCGCTCGCAGGGGTACCTCCTGAAATAACTCTGTGTGTTATCTTTATCTGTTTCTCATAAGGTGCTAATATTTCCATTTTAGATGAAAACTTATGACTGGTCGCCATTGGAAAATCATGAAAATCGAAAGGGATACCGATTTCTTTTAATTCCCTGCCAATGATTTTCGCTGCTTCTTTTTCTCCTTTTGTTCCGCCAACTCGCATAAAATCTATTTTTTCAACAAAGTCATAGGCGTTCTTGCCACTAAATAATTCAATCATCATTGCTCCCTAATATTTACCCGTTTTATAAGTCACTTTTCTACTGCTGCCAGAAGACCGTCATAGATCATATTGTTTATTGGAAAATTGAGTTTAATAAAATCCGCTCTGAAATCATCTTCGAACGCATAAGACAACGCGCTCACCATTAATGTTGCTCGGAATTCGTCAGCTTCCTTAGTATTATGCTGACGATCATACTTTTCCTCCCACTCCTCATTAAAGGTCTGTAGAAAAAACAACATTCTCTTTAACGATTGCTGATAATCGTAATTACCTTGCTCGGCATACGCAAAAAACTTGTAAGCAATTGTCATAAAAGTCGGTAACGTTTCATCATTGGGGGTGTCCGGATTGTTCCAGGAAACATACGGAAATCCTGAAGCAATATATTCTCCATACCGACGCGCCAAGCCTTTGAATGAATTTTCCGCAGAAAGCTTTATCTCATAGGCGAGATCTGGACTAATTCCATATTTATCATAATTATTCACCAGACTAAGAGCTGTCGCATGTTGAAATATTTGAGCCATCGATTCGGAATAAATTGCATTTGCATTTCCATCGATTTTTCCCCCGAAATAGTGATCCGCAGGCGTGTTGAGTGTAAAATTATGTCCCATTTCGTGGAAAAATGATGACCATTGAATCGTCCCTTGTAAACCGTAATCTCCAACGCCGAAACTCACTGGATCCGTGAACCAAAGAGAATACATCCCACCAAATCCCGCGTCTCTCAATAATACCTGCTGAAAAGTACTGTCCTCCATGTAAACATTATGGTTAACGAAATCCATCTGGATAAGTGCTGCGGTACTAAGAACATATTCAATCATATCACGAGTTGGTTGCGGTAAAAATTCATCAGAGAAAAATGATAAACTTTGCGAAAATTTATACATCCCCTCCTGCGGCAAACGACTCTTTAAATCAATCTTAGATTTTGGTACTGTCACGGTAGTTTTGCTGTCCAAAGCAATCGGCTCCAACCGGGGTAAAACAAACCTGATATAAGCTTCGGCTGAATCAGAAGATGTATCGGAATAGTGTGATTTTACTTTGATAATATAGTTATTCGTTCGATCCACATACACATGTTCAAAAGGAAATTTCCCTTCACTTACTGTGTCATCGCCCCAATTTACATTAAAAGGTTTTTCAGGTTTTGCTCTATCACTTCCACGCACTTCAACTCTTCCTGTGGAAAGGTCCATCGATTTTACATAAATATGTAGTGTACTAATTTCACTGCCCATGAACTGTGAATAGTTAATGTTTTCCATCTTTACTCCTTCTTCTTGATTTTGAGAGCAACATTGACATAGAAAAAGAATAGTTATTAATGCGGACTGTGCTAAATATTTCATTGTAGTAATCTTCCTTCTAGGTAATATCAGTTTTATTTTCAATATCAAAAAAGTGGTTTGCATTCTGGTATAGAATTTTCTTTGCCAAGTCAATCGCAAACTCAAATTCATATAAACCGCTATATACTTTTGCTGTTAATATGTCCGTTAGCATTTCACGGAAATACAGGGCTTGGCCCAGCGTGCCTTCATAGACACGAAAGCTGTCTGCTCCCCACATAATTTTATTCTGAGGAACCATCTCAATCCATTCACTTAAACAACGCCGCGATAGTTCAAAGGAAGTCCATTGCATCCCGTTAATGTCTAGATATGCATTAGGATAATTATTCGCCATAATCCCGAATTCACCTGTATATGGGATGCCTCCATGAAAAATATCAAACCGTAATTTGGGATACTTTTTCAGCAATGTTGTCAAATGAACAGGATTAGTGTTTTCTATATTCTGAAAGTTCCACGCAAGTTTGCCGGTATGAAATTGGATCGGGAGACCGCTCTCTTCTGTTAAACGACAGATTTCATTCATAACAAAATCCTGAATAATAATCTTTTCTTCCGGAGTAAAGATTTCATTGGCCTTATCGAATATGCTGCGAGCTGTTTTTTCGGATACATCTTTATATCGGATAGTCCGATAATAGGCCGCCACGGATTTGATTGCGACAGCACCACTCTCTTTAAATTCCCGAAAAATGGAGCGAATCAAATCAAGTATATCTTGAAAGGAATCTATATTTACATTAAATCTCTTCTCCAGTGCTTTAATTCCTTTGGGATCGACACTTTGCACCATTATAAAATCCATTTTCATACTGGGAAACAGATAGTTCCTATCTGTAGAGATTGTGTCCATATCTACAACTGCAGCTCTTATATTACCTTTCTCACGCAATACGTAATCAATCCAATCATCTCGCTTGTAAGCGGCAACAATCTGTTCATTCAATTGCGCCCAATTATCATCAGTGATAGTTTTGTATGGAAAAGCATATACTGTCTTCAATCCGCGGAGCAGGGCTTTATAAGACACCATATTTTCTATGCTTTGAATATAGGGCCCAACTACGCTCCATTTTTTCGCCGGGTCCTGGATACCTTGCTTCCATGGTGTTTGAGCATGACTACCTATCCCGGGCATTCCCGCGGAAGTCAAATCGGAATTCAAATTATGAAAAAGAATATCGCAAAGATCAAATTTCGGCCATGCACCATCTGGATTAGGCGCAAAATGATCATGCGATTCAATAATCGGTAAAATATCAACTATCGCTTTAATATCCTGATAGATTGTGTTTCGTCTTGTCATCATCAATACCTCAATTCCGATGGGGAATACATCAATTCTCACTCAAACATTTTGTTACAAGCGGTAAAATTCTACGATAGTATCTCTTGTGCATTGGAAAATCCCAATTCATAAATTCTTCCCGAAGATCATCGCCAGTCGCCACACTTAAAGCGGCGATTAATATCGTCACCCGTTTCCGATCATTATCGCCAGCCAATTCATAGATTTGATCAGTTAGTTCATTTTGTTTAAATACATAAAATAATTTGGGGAATATTTTCCAACCGTACTTATCGCCTAATCTTATAAACATACCATCAATAACATCTGGCGTGACGCGCTCCCGATCTGGACCCTTATCCTCATAATATCTCAAAGCTGTCACGAACTTTTCTCGCATCGACCGATTTTCTTCCTCAAAAAGAAGCCGAACTGATGTTTCCAGTGAATCCTTATCAATTGTCTCGGTTATATACAGACTCGCTAAAGTAGCAAATCCCTCACAAAAACCGTTATATATTGCGGTTTTACTATAGTACTCCCCGCCCAACAGATGCGCGAATCCTGGCAATCCACCCAATTGGAAATTGTGTCCCATTTCATGAAATGCCACAAAAAAGGGGAATGAATTTTCAATTATATGATTTTTACCAAAATGAATAGGATTACCACTGTACGCAAAAGTGATATTGGTATCATATAGAAAACTTTGTTTTTCACCTGGTAACGGCCCCAGAGATGGAACTTGGTTGGCCATCAATTCCTTTTCCAGCAAGTAGCACTGATCTAATAAATGAATCATATCCAAAGATTTTATTGTCGCTTCATACCATTTCGGAAATTCTAACTGTATATATTCTCCTTCGTAGATATTAATATCTCCCAAATCATCAATAACAATATCTTGAGGTTTGCTAGTGCCAATCCATTCAGAGCCTTTTGGAAATGTTTTCAATTTCCAACGGTACAGTCGTCTCTGAAAATTTGATCCGTCCTCGAAAATACCGTTAAAAGAAAAATACTCTTTATCAATTCGACCTGAATGGAATTGTTGGACCTTGTCCGTACTATATATCTCAATTTCGTAATCCGCAGAATCCGAATACGGTTTCCATTGAAATGTTAGCTGGTTATCAGGGGCAATATTTTCCAAATTTATTTTTTCTCCGTCGCCTGGAAAAATTGTTTCCACGGCAAATCCATCCACCTGCTGTACAGTATAGATCGGTGATTCCGGGTTTAGTTCGAGGTTTTCAGTTCGCCATTGCATCGGCATCCGGACACCCACACCCGCCGGATGGGTAATTAGGTAATATTGCCCAAATGGCATATCCGAAAAAGAATAGGAACCGCTTAGATCTGTTTCTGTTTTACCAAAATATAGACCATTAACGGCATTATGAATATTGATGCGCAAACTACAGGGAGCAGCATTTTCAAAAAATTCTCCCTTGATCATACCAATTGCTTCAAGAGCATGTACATTTTTCATTGGGAAAATAGTTTGTACTAAAATCACCACTACTAAGTACGGCAATCTATTCATATTCATCACTATATGTTTCATCATTGCTATTGTTCTCCTTTTATGAATTCAATTTTTCTAACCATCTGCTTGTTGCATCATGCAGCCTCAGACAAACTTTCTTTGAACTTCGTTCCTCTCCAAAATAAAGCAGTTCCAGATTTCTGCGGCAAATATCATCCCATTCCTGATATTTTTGAATGTAGGGCACAACAACACCATCTTGCCGTGCCAAATCATAAAATACATGTTTAAAATTACTCATTTTTGTTGCTAGTTTTCCCTTCGGTAATCCGTATTTGTACATAGACATCCGGCTAACAAACATTCTTCCCATTCCACCAATAATTTCCAAATTTTCAGGATTGCTGAGCATATAGCGGATAAGTTCGAAAGCAATATGTTTATGGGTGGCTTTTTGCGGAATAGATAGCGCGGACCCTCCAACAAATTGAAAACGACCACTTTCTCCCCTGGGTGTTGGGGCAATTGTCCAATCAAATTTATCTTCTAGTAAATCGCCAAATTGCGGAGCTCCCAAATTAAAATCAATCGCAACTACCCCATCAACAAACGGTTGTGGTCTTCCTTGTGTGACTTCCGGCATCGGTGCAACCTTATGCTTCCAACGTAAATCACTAATCCATTGATATGCCGCAATGGTTTCCGGTAAATTGAACTTGGATTCAGTGAGCTCCTTATTAAACCAGTCTCCTCCAAATGAACGGATTATCCAGTACTGATAGCCAACATTTGCTTCATTACCCAGATTAAGTCCGAACTGTTTATTCCCTTTGGTAAGTTTTTTACCAACCCGCAACAAATCATCAAAGGTCCAGTTTTCGTTAGGTAATTCTTCGTCGATGTCTTTGTACATTTCGAGATTCACGTATAATCCACCGGTGGCATAATCGTACGGAAAGCCATATTGATAATTCTTATATTGAAATGATTCTATTTGAGTTGGATAATATTCTTCCGGCCATCCTTTTGGATTAAACTTTTCGATAAAAGGATCAAGTTTTTGCAATAAACCAATGGATGAAAAGGCTTTGGCGCGTGTATCATGCATCCAGACCAGATCAGGAGGTGATCCACCAGCTAATAGGACCGGTAATTTTGTATTATAATTACCAAAACTAACGCCCCAATCAATTTGTACTTTAATATTCGGGTAGTACAATTTGAAAAATGTATCTATTATTCGATTCCACTTCTTAAACTGAAATGCACTTTCCCAACTCATTATTTTAAAAGCACCACCGATATTGGGATCAATTACACCCATAGTCCATTCTGTTTGAGGATACTTCACTTCGAATGTCAAATATTTCTGTTGTACAGCTTTGTCGGCATTTCCACAACCCGGAATAGATAAACCGTATGCTCCGATTCCTAATTGCCCAATAATTTTTAAAAATTCTCTTCTGATCATTTAGATAGTTACCTCCATCTTATTAGACATTTAACCGAATTCTCAAGCATCAACCCTTGATCCCAGACATAACAATCCCTTTGACATAGTATTTTTGACCAATGATAAACAGCACTATTATTGGTAATACTATTGCACAAGAAGCTGCCATGATCAAATGCCATGGTGTTTCGGCAGCTATCCGGGCCTGAAACATTACTAACCCTAACGGTAAGGTTTTTGCCGAGATCGTATTGATCATAATTAATGGCCAGAAAAATTGATTCCACGTGCCCATAAAAGTGAAGATACCCAAAGTTGCAAAAACGGGCTTGCAAAGGGGCACAATTATATTCCAGTACAATCTCCAATAACTACACCCATCAATTCTAGCAGCATCCTCAAGAGCTTTAGGAATCCCCAGCATATACTGACGCATTAAGAAAGTTCCCCAAGCACTAAACAAACCGGGAACAATTAAGGCTGTGAGCGTGTCGATCCACCCTAACGTCCGCATAATAATGAATAGTGGGATCATCATTACAGGAAAGGGGATCATCATTGTTGCTAGATATAACAGAAATATTTTATCACGACCTGGAAATCGAAGTCGCGCGAATGCATATCCACCTAACGAACATGTAAATAACTGCCCGATTGTCACGCAAACAGTCACAATAATAGAGTTAAATAAAAATCTATCAAATGGGAGCGCATTCCAAGCGTCCCGATAATTTGACCATTGAAATTTCTTTGGCATAAACACTGGAGGAAATGTCCAAATCTCTCCAGCATCTTTAAATGATGATAGTATCATCCATAAAAATGGAATAACTACAATAGCGCCAAATAGAATCAATACTATGTATGTTAAGTAATCAGCAATTCTCTTTCTGGATTTTCTGCTTAGCATCTCGTTCTATGACCCCCCTTCATCATAGACCCATTTATTCGCAAACCGCCATTGAAAAAGCGTTACGACAAGAATGATAGCAAACAGCATCAAGGCAATGGTAGCTGCATAGCCCATTTTAAACCACTCAAAGGCATTTTGGAAAATATAATATACGAGTGTTGTTGTTTCTCCGGCCGGTCCACCACGGGTCATTATGTAAAATTGGTCGAAACCCTGAATAGCACCAATCATCGTGGTCACCAGAACAAAAAATGTTGTAGATGAAATTAATGGTATTGTAACGTGAGTTATTTTTTGCCACCAATTGGCACCATCAATATCTGCCGCCTCGTAATATTGTTCTGGAATGTTTTGCAAACCTGCTAAAAATATTAGCATGGAATATCCGGTGCCCTTCCAAATCCCCATAATAATAATTGCTGGCATTGCCCAGGTCGTACTTTGTAACCATCGCGGCCCATCTATTCCCAGGGTGCCAAGAATAAAATTAAATAATCCGAAATCGGCATTGTATAACCATGACCACACAATCGCAATGGCTACAAGAAGAGTAATACTGGGTGAAAAGAACAAGGTCCTGAAGAATACAATTCCATGAATCTTTCGATTTAGTAAATATGCTAGAAAAAAAGAAAGCATAACGGTTGCTGGAATGGTACCAATAGCATAGTAAAATGTATTCCACAAGTATTTCCAAAATAATTCATCATCAATAATATTTACATAATTCTCAAATCCCACAAAGCGGGGACTTGTTGCTAAATTCCACTCTGTAAAGGTCAGAAAGATGCTAGCGGTTATCGGTAAGAAGCTGAAGATCAAGAATCCAATTAAATTGGGAGACAGGAAACATAAACCGGCGATTTCCTCTTTTTGAAAATATTTCGGTCTATGAATTTTTATCTTCACTTTGCATATCTCGGTAATTTTTTAGTGATTCACAATGGGTGTATTATTGTTGTATCAATATTGAAAATCAATCAATATCAATTATAACTTTAATTGTTTCGTGTAAATCATCTCGACATTTTTTAAGTCCCTTCTCTAATTCATCCAACGCAAAGTGATGAGTTATTAAATCCTTAACTTTTAATCTTCCAGATGAAACCAAATCAACCGCAAATCCAGCAAGATTTTTTGTATTGCTGAGCCCCGGTTCAAATCCCCGCATGGTAATATCTTCATTACTGATAAGATATGTATTCACAGAATCATTAGTGCCTCGATGGCCAAAAATGATATACCTTCCATGTCGCTTTAACACATTTAACGCTAATTCGATAGTATTGCCCTGAGTCCATCGATTATTTCCCATCGCATCGATTACTAAATCGATTTCACCCACTTCCTGTTTTAATATTTCCAGTGCTTCTTCAAATTTTTTATCAGCTAGATTTAGTGTATAATCTGCTGCTAGTTCTTTTGACTTTGCTAAACGATTATCATATAAATCCACGGAATATATTTTAGCAGCTCCTGCTAATCTCGCTTCCTGGGCTAAGAATAATCCTGCAGGACCTTGCCCAAGAATTAATACTTTGTCGCCTATACGTAATCCGGAATCATATATCAATCGCATCGTGCCGATTACCAACTCTAAGACGGCACCTTCGTCGTAGGTCATATTATCTTGTAACTTACCAACTCCAAGACTACCAGGTTTTATTGTGTTATATTGCGCAAAAGCACCTGTCATTTTAACCCAATAAGCAACACGATCTCCTGTTTTATACTCACTGAACCAATCACTACCTACTTCAACAACTTCTCCACAACATTCATGACCCAAAATGTGCGGATACTGCGGTGTTGCACGGGGTCTTAAACTGCCTTGCCAGATATGAGTATCCGTAGAATTGCATATAGCCGAACGCTTAATTTTTATTAGTAATTCATCCCTGCCACATTTTGGTTCTGGAACATCTTCGATTGACAAATGGTTAGGTTTGTGCAAGACTGCAGCCTTCATATTCGACCTCTTTGGTTTAGTAAATTAACAGTATTTGTAATATTTTTTTGAAATATCTCTTTCAAACTATCCGGATGAACATGAGGTTCCATAGTGTAATAACCATTATATTTATCCTTTATCAAATCATCGAAAAGAGAAATATATGGGATTGATCCTCTTCCTACTTCACAACAGATATAATCTGCCGACTCATCCTGCCAGAGAAATCCTTCTCCAGGATCTTTATAAAGACGCTTATCATATTTCATACCATCTTTTATGTGTACATAGCCAATATGATCTTTTAAAAGACGATATGCATAAGGATATGGTTCCTCTCCCGCAAAATAAAAATTACAAGGATCAAAATTCACACGGAAATGTTTCGAGTTCACCGTTTCTATTAACTCCAACACATGTTCAGCCTTGCGTGTAGGATCTACACCGGTAACATCAAACTCATTCTCAATTACTATAGTGATATTTTCTTTCTCTGCAAATTCCAAACACGGAGAGATGTTTTCTTTATATAAATTAATCGCCTGTTGTGGTTTCCTGGCCGGATTGGCGCCGAAATAAGTATTAACTATATCGGCACCAAGTTCTTTTGCAGCTGTGATACTGCTTTTTATGAGGGATTGTCTTTCGCTTACGCTTCCGGGGAGATTCAACTGTGTCCATGTGGAAACGCATATCACACTCAATCCATGCTTTTCTAAATCTCTACGTACCTTTTCAATACTGCCAAAATCGAAATTATGGGGTATCCACAGCTCAAGATTAGATATCCCAAGATATTCAGCCACAGAATAGATTTCTTCAATTGGTTTGAAAGAGTACTCGGTTCCAGAAACGGCTATTTTATCAATTATCTGATCAGTATTCGAAGTCAATTGCTACTCCTTTTAACCTTCGTTTAAAGCATTATTAATTCATTTAAGTTCTTGTCTAACATCAAAATGAAAACGCTAGACTTGACTGATAACGTAGACCAAAGTCCTGAAGATTTACTGTAGCATATCCAAAATCAAATAGAAGATCTTTGATATAAAACTTGATTCCTCCACCTAGACTCCAGTCAAAACCATAATGGTTAATTTGATATCCTCCACGTAAACAATAATTTTCCTTAAAAATATATTCTAAGCCAATGTTTTCGCTCTGACCAATGTCATTAGAATAATAGAGACTACTCATAATTGCCAATTTATGATTATCTACTTTGACAATATTATAGCCTGCCCCAAACCTAAAACTCATTGGTAATACCAGTTCTTTGGGAATAAAGCCAAGTAATACATCATCGGTATTTTCTTCAGGATAAATTTGATATTCAAATTGTAGTTGTGTGCCGGAAATGTCCTTATTCAGGCCAAAATTCGAGAAAGACATTCCTAAATGGAGGTTATTATAAAAATAAGTAAATCCAACATCCATAGCCCATCCATCAGAGACAATATCCATAATTCTCTCATTAATATATTTCACCGAAATTGCTGATGCAAATCTATCGGATATCCTGTGTCCATATGCAATTGCAGCTACATAATCCATCGCTGAGAAAAATCTGCCTGTTCCCTGTGGCTGTATAATTGTAGTTTCTTCCATGTCATCCATCGTCATATAAGTAACTCCGATCCCGAGATAATTATTCTTCGAGAAAGGTACAGTGATTCCTGAAAATCCGTGATTAATAGTTGCTATCCAATTATTAATAAAAGAAGCAACTTCTACATTATCACTTTCACAAATACCTGCCGGATTCCAATACATGGAAAAGGGACCAGAAGGCATTGAAACATTGGCTCCACCAAGAGCGGCCCCGCGTGTACCTACAGAAATTTTCAATATCTGAAAACCAGTTGTTCCTACTTTATTTTCTATTCCTCCAGCAAATAACGCCAGCGACAATGATAGAATTAATACCATAATTGTAATATAATATCTCATTATATACCTTTTCCTGTACCTTCGAGTTTTATCTTATTACCGCAAATCTTCCAACATCGCTACCAAAAGGAGAATCAAGATAAAACACATAAACTCCAGTTGATATTTTTTGATTGTTATCGGTCATCAGATTCCAAAATAGCGTTCCGCCCGTTTGGCCAAAAAAGCCTGAACTATATGGGTCATTGTGCTGGATTGTTTTTACCAAGTCGCCGGCGACTGTATATATCTTCAGCGTGCATTCCGTAGGAAGATTAATAAATTGAATTTTCTGATAGTCGTTATCAATATCCCACGCGGCCCTGACAAGATATGGGTTAGGAACCACCTTTATATTTATATCGGCATTATCATCAACTTGACTACCAATTGTGGTGAATTGGTACTTTTCACCAGCGATTGGGGCACGAACTCCTGATAGTTGAATATACATCTCATCTCCATCTACGATCTCTCTATGCGGATCTTTGATAAAGATGAATGCACCCGGTATATAAATTTTAAAACCTGCTGCACTATCTGATATTTTATTTTTAAAACCGGAAGGGGCATTGTACCAACTCCATGTTGTATCAGCGTTTACCGTATCAATGGAAGCTACCAACCTTTCATAACTCGCTATCGACCAGGTATTACCAAACGACCGCATTTCGTATTCAAGAGTATCCTGAGTATCAAGATCGTATACGAATATCCTTAAGTAGCCACTTAACTCATAGAACTCAACCTTATAAAGATGTGGTAGAAAATATGAACCGTATGGGTAAGACACGGGGATGCTCGTTTGTGGAGTAATTAATTCCTCATGATCTGTTTCAAGCAATATTTCTACTCTCATTTTTGTTTCAGGGAAAAATACGGTGTCAACTTTATTTGTTAAAAGATTGGGACCTGTATAATCCAATCTCATACCATTAAATAATTCTGATTTTACCGTGCTGGCCGGGTAACCAACTGGAAAATCCCAAGTTGTACAAACCGTATCTCCTGTTGATTGATCTGTAATAAAAATATCAGGTCCTTGATCAATTATATCCTTATCGACGCGAAAAGCTGGTACTTCAGAAAACCGAATCTGGAACGTCTTGTCCTTTACGCTGTCACTCAATAGATATTCAGGTGTAATTGTAAAATCCACCTCTTCACTATTTCCAGTGATTAGTTCTAAATCTGCCATTACAGGATCGCTATAGTTCGATGGGGGTGTATTAGGCACGGCTGCATTTAAATTAACATCGAAGACCATCCCGGTTTCCAGTGGTGGAACAACTTCAAATTCAGGATCTCCATACCCACCAGGTTGATATTCACCTCTATCATAGGCTGTCATAGCATAAAAATAGGTTTTACCGTTAATCACGTTAGCATCTACAAAGCTATGTGTTAAACCGGTATTACTGCCAATCTGGTTACTCAAATCATCAAAACTGATTTTATCCCAGTGCCCTAATAATTCAAAAGACCCCTCTGCACCGGTCATACTTTTCCACAGTTTATAGCCTTCAAAATCCAGCGGATCGGAAAAATCCGGCAATGACAGAATTCGCTCCACAGTATTTTCCGCCCGCTCATCCCATTTAATAACAATCTTTTGATCTAATGGGAAAAGTTCGATTCTCGGTATAGCTGGAGGCTGGGGAAATTGATAGTTATTATCAAAAACGTATTGGGCGTTTTCAGCGACTATTTTCAAATAATCTGCATAACGATCCGGCTGCCCCCTCACTGATGAATCATAGTACCACATCGGCCATGCAAAACAGATTGCTACGACAAATCTGGTTGATTCACCATAGGCCAGATCAAATGGTCCCGATGAAAGGAATATCCTCTTATCAGCTGGAGAAGAATCTTCCAGATCATAGGTTTCACCAGATAATAATTCGTAGCGCATATCGTCATTATTGGGTGCAAAATCATTACCCCAACGTCTGAACGAGGACATCTTTGCTGCACCAGTTTCGGGATCAACATAAGGACCTTCAAGGAACTTTATGCCAACATAACCAGGTGGATGCTCAAGATCCAGCTCAAGGCCGGTTAATTCAGCGGCGCTATATGCAAAACCAATATTTAGATCAGGAAAACAACCTGTTAGATCGTTGGTCGGGTCTCCAATATCCGGATCCATTGCAAAGCCAATATATGCATTTTCCCAAGTCTTTTGATCTGGATTTATATTCTCTACTGTATAAGAAATGAATGCAATATCCCACATGTCCCGGAAACTGCTGTTCCATGAGTATGTCTCTGTTGTTAAAAGCACACCAAGCGGTTTACCGGCCTCAAATTGTTGAGAAGGATCTAAATCGTTGCTCTGAGACCAGGAATCCATCTGGGATACTGTGATTGGAATTCCATCCCCATCATAGCCTTTGGGCCAGGGAGGTATAGCCGCATTAGGGTAATCCGTACTTATATAGACAATCTCTGTTGGATCAGTATATCCCGGTTCATTGGGTAGATCGCCCGGAACCATCTCGGTTTTAATATTTACCGGATTGTATCCAACCGTCACTTGTTTTACGCTATCTATCATCGCACCAACCCAAACGCCTGCACCAAAAATATAACCTTCATTAGTGCCTCCCAACCATCTTCCACCACCCGGCACCTGAGCCACGGGATCCCAACCAAAACGACCATCGTTTGTTATAGGTAAATCATATCTCGCATAAATATGGCGCAAATCTCGGATCGATGGTTTTGTGAGTCCTGGATTTTGTTTACTGTTTGGCAATGCGAAAATCTGAGTTACCAAAATAAACAAAACTATCAATCCTTTGAATCCTATATTCCCTAAATTGCACATTTGTTTAAACTTCATCTGCTAACATTCCTTCCCCTAAAACATGATTTCTATACCGATATTGAAAGCTCTCGGATTGGGATAATTATCCTTAAATCTTAGCATATCTTCTTGGAATAACAGGTATGCGCATAACCTTTCTTCAGGTGTCAAAACCCCATCATTATTAGAATCTGACCATTCTGAGTATAAGTCACTTTCACCTAGGGTGTATGAGTCGCTTGATAAGGCCCCCAATGTCAAATTATACATTGGACTATCTGGATCACCAGAGCCCTCATAGAGTGAAAACGATCGCTGTAAATCAAAAACATTATATACGTTAATAACCACTTTTATATCATATTTAAATAATTTAAAGTCCTTATACAATTTGCTGTTAACAATATAACTCCAAGGATAGCGTGCAGAATTCAATCGATCAGTTGTTGTATCCACAAAATAGGAAGTAATGGGTGTATAAGGTCTTCCAGAATGGATTTGCGCCAGAAGACTCCCTCCGATTCCGGAGAAAACATATCTGTTCAAGCCTGTTAATCCCGCTCCTATAGGAACATAAAAATCAAGATTTGCATTAATTGTATGACGTTGATCAAAATTCATTGGCATCGTGTCTTGTGGGTAAAGAGGCTCATAACCTAATTGCTTGGCATACGTAACGCTTGTTAAGGGATAACGAGATATCTGTGTCACATCCGAAGAAGTTCCATCTGAAATCGCAAAGGAATAACTCATCGACCCAGCAATATATCGACTCCTCTGTTTCCTTAATGTTATTTCAACGCCTTTTGATTCAGCATATTCTTCGTTATACGCTTGGAAAAACCAATCAAGTGTGGGTGATCTTCTGATACGGTAACCCTCAAGCGAAAACATATTCTTTTGATAGATCGTTGCATCAAGAACATAATCATTAGTCAGAATCGTTGATAATCCTACCTCATATGCGATGGTCTTTTGCGGGTCTATATCCGGATTACCCATATTCACATCTGCCTGGTTTCTGTCAAACCATAAATATCCAAACATTCTCTCCATCGGTGGTCTTTGAAAGAAGTAACCATAATTAAAGCGAAACATTGTTTGTTCAGTAACTGGAAACGAAATACCTAATCTAGGACTCAATTGATATTTTGGATCTGGGGTTTTCCGATCTTGCAGAAATGGATTCGAGGGATCAGTCTGCAAAGGGTCAACGCGATATTCTGTAAAAGCATCAAAATAATCAAACCGTAAACCCAGATTTGCATAAATACCCTTGCCATGATATTGATAATTCATGTAAGTCCCTACTTCAAGTGGCTTGTACCCATCTCCAAGATCGTCCACATCTTGGATATTTAATGCAATATCACTGGGGGACTCTTCATAATAATCAATAATGGGATAAGTAATACCAACACCCTTATAAGCAGACATTGCTCCAATTCGGAAACGGTTGATATTATGCTGTTTTACTTCAAAACCGGTTTTTATCTCATGACTCTTATGAAGCTGACTGGTTAGATCGAATTTTAAGGTATAGCAAAGATCACGATTCTCCTCATACCAGTCGTTATCTCCACTAAAAATAAAGCTATTGAAATAATCAGCATCCATTGTGTTCTGGATACCACCGGTTATGCCATACGGATTAGATTCTGATAGCGCACTTGATGATATCCTCGAATACACATCATCCAGGCCCTGGCTATCTCGTAGTCGCCATTTAGAATATGTTGTAGTATCTCCAGGCAGATGATAATCAGTATCCAAAAATGGTTCACGAAATTTAAAATCTTTTAATATACCGCTATTAGGCCCTATACTATTACCTGACCATTCTGCCCGATCTCTCTGTCCGTTAATGGTATGCCAATCGGTGAATCCGCCTTTAAGTGTATAGAATGTTTTTGGGCTAATCGTATGATCCAGTATCACGACACTGTATTTGGTTTTATTTAGCCGGGCACCTAATCTATCTAATTGATTTTCATCTTCACCAAATCTCCAGAATAGATTATAATTAAGGCGCTGAGTTCTATTTAGCGACCCAATTACCTTCAATTTCATAGATGGAGTAATAGGTAGGGTAAATTTTATACTAGTTCGGTATTCTTGCTGCCCTTCATGTGGATGTCTCCCCAGATTAGTACCATCAGGAGCTATGACTTTTCGACCAGGGCTCGTCATATCAGAAGTATTTAAGTAAGCAGTTATAAAGAGATGGTTATTGCTGAAAAAAGGACCGCCCATTGTAAAATCATAAATATTCTGATTCTTACCAAACTGATTAGAGTTATCCGTTTGATAACTGAATTTCCCTTCATATTCCGTACCACCTTCTTTTGTAACAACGTTTACAACACCGCCCATCGCGTTACCATATTCGGCAGAAAATCCACCAGTTTGCAGAACAATTTCTTCAACAGCATTTTTGCTGATATCTGTCAGCATGCCACCGCTAATGGGATTTGTCAAAGAAATTCCATCAACGATATAACTCACTTCAGTCCAACGACTACCTCGCATATAACCACCACTGGCAACCCCTGCTGAATTGTTAATGACTGCACTCACAGATTCAACTGGAAGATTCGTAAATTCGTCAGAAGATATGATTGTCATAGAAGCTGAAACGTCTTTATGAATCAAGGGACGTTGTGCAACCACCACAACAGCCTTTCCCAAATCAATCACTTGAGATTCCATGTCAATATTTATCTCAGTTACCAAATCCTGAATTACGTTGACATTTTTTACCGTTACTGTGTGAAATCCAATATATGAGAATTGCATTGAATAAACGCCAGTAGGTACATTTATAATAGAATAGTAGCCTTCATTATCAGTAATTCCGCCCAAATTAGTGTTTTCTAATACAATATTAAGACCAATTAATGGATCACTCGTATTTCTTTCAATGACTGTACCTACGATTTTACCAGTGGTTCCCGCCAACGTTATATTGGCAGTGACAACCAACATAAACAGAAATATTGGACTATATATTCGCTTCAAATTTATCAGTTTCGGCCTCCATTCAAAATTTATCCTGCCTACTGAATACATTTATTCCTGCTGCATTATTTCAGCAAAATCATTTTTATTCTATCAGAACCATAGTTTGTCTCTATTAAACAGAAGTAAATGCCGCTGGAGATATCACTGGCCTTCCATCTAAAAGAATAAAATCCGGGTACTTTTATTCCCTCGTTTATCTCAGTTATAAGCTTACCGGCCAAATCAAATAATTTTATATTCACTTCCGAAGTATTTTTCAATTGATATTGAATTGTTGTAGTCGAATTAAAGGGATTGGGATAATTGGCAATTACGTGAAAATCACCGTCTGGGGATTCATAATCATAATCTTCAATTCCAACAATTATACTTTGGATTTCGTATTCTATTTCCGCATATAATGAATCAGAGATATGGAAATCCCATCTGCTTCTAAATTCGTCTCTGAGATCTACGCCCGCAGCATTACTAAACGCACAACAGGTAACGGTCATTGATATCGTCTTTGACCATTCATAGTCAGTGTCAACATTAATGTTCTCAAGTAAATCCCATTGTTCATCGGGTGGTTGCAGAATTTTAAAAAACTTGGGTATTATCTCATATCCATGGCTATCCGCTAAAGTCAGGAATATGCCATCAAGCAGATCAGGATATAGTATACTGCAATCCGGATCTTGCTCGTAATTATTTAATTTCTGTATATAGGATGCTTTAGTTTGATCAAACACTCTCTCCAAATCCAATTTGCATGTATTCCCGAGTTGCGATGAACTATCAACTGCAAACAGGTCATGCATTGCATAAAGCCCGACCATCGTAGCCCAGGCTTCGACAAAATTCATCCCGAAATTCCAATCATCCCCCCCCATTGAAATATACCCGCGCGCAGGATATAGCGCCCTAAAACGAACCGAAGCCAATGTAAAATTATGCCCTAATTCGTGTAACACCACGAACCAGGGTGGACCATTCCAAGCCCAAGAACCCATCATTACCGGATTGCCACAATAAGCTACACCCTGTAACCATGGATTGAATTGAATGGTTAAAATATCACTGAATTGTGTACCACAAACCTGTCCTTCTACTACTGCTCCTGCATCCACAGCATCAACAACTTCATATTCATCAAGGATATCTTGAAAACTTGTGGGATATATAAACTCAATAAATTCTCCTGAAACAGTATCAATATTTGCCACTACGCTTGTATCGATCGTTAACAACCCGTGTCCTGTATCCGGTATTTGATCACATAAATGACTATTATATGATATCTTCGCGAACCACCGGATCTCAGAAAAATTGAGACTAACCAGTGAGAACTCCCATCGGAATCTCCAACTTATCAAATTTTCAGCATATACAAAAAAACCATCTTGTTCCTGTGGAGATCCATAATCATCAAAATTCCAGTACACATTGCCATCTATCCACGATTTCCCATTCCAACCATTCAAATCGACTCTAATTTTATAATCGACTCCAATATTTTCTATTTGAACTCCAGTATCATAATCATTATCGATATCCATATATACTTCAAAGACTGTCGGTTCATTAATCCCTACTTGATTTCCTTCAGGAATAGTATTATTGGGATAGAAATCTATGTTAATTTTATCTCCAGCTTGTTGGAATTTTATTTTTTTAATATCCAGATAATCTGGGTCGCCTACAGGAATATCACCAACGGGATCATTAATAGTTTGCGATAATACTTGTGTTCCCAAAATGTCAAACAGAATGCATAGACAACTTAATATCAATAGTCTATTGCTCACCCGCCTACTGTACATGGCTTACTCCATCCTTACTAACGTTCATCGCAATCAATTTGAAGGTTGGGTGTCGGGTGGATTTGCATCCACCCGACTTTGCTCAACTGTCTATTTTAGATAAAGACACTTCTTAACGGCGCTATGTCCATCTATCTTCAATTGATAGAGATACATACCGGAAGATTGACCAGAAGCATTCCATTGGAACTCATGAAATCCACGTTCAACTACCTGATTATCCAGCAGAGTAGCAACTGTTTGACCAAGTATATCATATATTACCAAACTGACATTCGAACGATTTGGAATTTTAAATGATATGATAGTGGTAGGATTGAACGGATTTGGGTAATTTTGTGCCAATGAGGGTTCTTTTGGCAGAGCCAAGAAATCCTCGCCTTCTACACCAACAGTCGGAAGAGAAAATTTGATGGCTGATCCATTCACAGGATAGCCATCAACAGGAGAGTTACCTCCATAATATTGCTTACCCAAAAAAGAGTCTTTTCCGGGTTGAATACCTACTGTCGCTCTTTTTGCAACTGGTTCTGGCGCTATACCTAAATCTTTGTAATAATAGGTGATAGAGCCATCGCTGGCATTCAATACAACTTGAAATTGCAAAGTTGTATCTGGACAAGCTTCATCAACTACATAATGATGCTCGGTCATATTATGATACTGAATGGTAAAATTATCACCTACTGAATCATAGTAGTAATAAATCGTACCTGTCGCAGTGTTATAAGGAGCGGATGAATAGGCTCTATCCCCCATTATATCGCAGGCTAACGGACACAAAATATTGTCCCAACCCATTCCGGGAATCGTAGATCCATACGAACCCGATGTAATCCAGTCAACAGGATCAGTAAACGAACATATACCATTTATCCCAATATAGATGCTATCGAAAACTGCATCATAAAACTCAAAACTAATTCCCATTCCTATTGGTCCAGCACATCCATCATCAACATCCGGTGCTGTCCACTGAGAAAAGTAATCTGCTCGCGGTATTTCTGTCCCAACCGTACTTATATCATTCCACACATATGGTACTGTATCATCAATAGTGTAGGGATCCTCAGGAGAAAGAAGAGCCTTAACATCATTATAGATTTCAGTATCAATTGGAAAATCCGTTATTGCCGCTAAAACGGTATATAGATCTTCGCCCGATGCCAGTTCAATTGCAGCGGTTTGAATAGCAGTAATTAAACCATACCAGGCATGGTGAGCCTGTGTAAGAAAGTCATCAGAGCTTCTAATCGCAAAATCTTCATGACGTATATAGTTATTTACTACTTGGACAAATGTGTTTGTAGAATCTGCCGTATCGAAATCAGTCGGAATAATTTCTTCAAACAAAACAGTAGTCCAACTCAAATCATCCGTCAACGAAAGGAGTAAACCGGTCATAATCTCAGGTGTTAGATCCTCAGCGATACCAGTATAACTTTCATATGCAGTAATGAGCTCTGCCTTCTTGGCTAATATGGCGGTTTTTGCTTCTCCATCTGTCATGCCATCAGCGATATGAAATACATAGCAATTTTCAAATGCGGTCCCCATTAATGCCTTCATCGTAGACTTATGCTGAAAAGCCCATTTAAAACCGTTTATGCTGTCATCCGCGGTGCAATACCAGCCTTCATTTGAGCCGGGAATGGGACGAGCATAAGAATTCATCAAGAATATTTCACGTAGTCCCGCACTTAATTCATTAAGTGTTAAATTGACAGCTCCGTCAAGCATAGCAAACCAATT
>Ga0307992_1000521_pt1 | contig 24460 bp, 18 predicted proteins | sample EllFjometagen133_FD_203162 | JGI IMG/M metagenome (GOLD analysis project Ga0307992, IMG submission 203162) | Marine microbial communities from Ellis Fjord, Antarctic Ocean - #133 | ecosystem: Environmental > Aquatic > Marine > Unclassified | place: Southern Ocean | collected 2014-10-08
CTGGTGATAATGTAACGATTTCAGCAGAGCTTATTACACCCATTGCAATGGAGAAAGGTCTTCGTTATGCGATCCGTGAAGGTGGAAGAACTATCGGTGCTGGCGTCGTTGGCGATATTTTCGAGTAGGAAAAAATGAGAGAAATAATCACATTAGCTTGCGAAGTATGTAAAAATAGAAATTATTCTACTACTAAGAATAAAAGAACACATCCCAAAAGAGTAGAATATAAGAAATACTGCCCTAAGTGCAGAAAGCATACTTTACATAAGCAGACCAGATAAATAATAATGCAGGCTTGTAGCTCAATTGGTAGAGCACTGGTCTCCAAAACCAGGGGTTGCGGGTTCAAGTCCTGCCGGGCCTGCCATTAAAGTGAGATAATTATGTTTAAAAAAGTATTTAAATTTTTTAAAAGCGTTAAGATGGAAATGTCATACGTATCCTGGCCAACTAAAGCTGATATTAAAGAGGGCACTACTGTTGTTATTCTTCTGTCAATTTTTGTTGCTATTTTTTTATCTTTGGTTGATTCAGGTTTCGGCTTTTTAATTAGAAAATTATTATTAAAAGGTTAAGTAGATGAAGTGGTATGTTGTTCACACCTATGCTTCCCATGAATTCAAAATAAGAGAAGCTATCGAAAAAGGAATTAAAGGAACAGCTTTGGAAAATAAAATTGGCCAAATCTTAATTCCTACACAGAAAACTTTTCATATTAGAGACGGAAAGAAGATAGAGCGTGAAAAAAAGTTATTCAACAGTTATGTTATATTGGAAGCAGAATTAACACCTGAATTATATTCATTTGTGGTTGGACTTCCCAGTGTAACTCATTTCCTGGGTACAGGAAAAAAACCTCAATTTTTATCTGATATTGAGGTAAAACGTTTGTTGGGTATTGACGACCGCGAAAAAACAGCATCACAAAATATAAACTATATCCCAGGTGATATGGTAAAAATCACTTCTGGTCCATTCAGTGATTTTGAAGGTGTTATTGAAAAATTACATGATGACAGAGAAAAGCTTACTGTAAAAGTAACTGTCTTTGGCAGAGTTACACCTGTAGAAGTTAGAATCGATCAGATTGAGCTTATGTAAATAGAGGGAGAAAATGGCGAAACCAAAAGATATTGAGCATTTGATAAAATTACAGCTTCCTGCAGGGAAAGCAACTCCGGCACCTCCAGTAGGTCCGGCACTTGGCCAAGCAGGAATTAACATTGGAGAATTTTGTAAAGCATTCAACGATAAAACAAAAGACTCTCCGGGAATGATCTTCCCAGTTGTAATTTACGTTAAGAAAAATAAGTCCTACACATTTGAGATCAAAACTCCACCAGCAGCTGTTCTTATTAAGAAAGAAGCTGGTCTTGCAAAAGGCTCTGGAGTTCCTCATACAGAAAAAGTAGGTACGATCACGAAAGCTCAGGTAAAGAAAATAGCTGAGATAAAGATGAAAGATCTAAACGCATATAACATAGAAGGTGCTATGCGTATGATAGAAGGTACTGCAAGAAATATGGGAGTTTTAGTCGAAGACTAAAACTTTTAATTTCTATGCAGGAGATTATCGATAAGGAGTGTTAATGATTAGTAAAAGAAACAAACAAGCTCATGAGATGATCGACAAAACAAAAAGATATGAGATTGACGAAGCTATTGAATTGCTTTTAAAATATCCAAAAGCCAAATTTGATGAAACCGTTGAGCTACATATGAATTTAGGTGTCGATCCTCGGAAAGCAGATCAACAAATCAGGAACTCTTTAGTGTTGCCAAATGGTAGTGGAAGGTCTTCTACTGTTCTTGTTTTTGCAGAAGGTGATAAAGCCGATGAAGCAAAAAAAGCTGGTGCTGATTTTGTAGGAGTAGATGAATACGTTGAGAAGATCAATTCAGGTTGGTTTGATTTTGACGTTGCAATTACAACTCCAAACTTAATGAGTAAGATCGGTCGTTTGGGACGTGTTTTAGGACCTCGTAGCCTGATGCCAAACCCAAAAGACGGTACAGTTACAATGGACGTGAAGAAAGCAGTTGCAGATGCAAAAGGTGGAAAGATAACTTATCGTATAGATAAGTTTTCAAATCTTCACATTATTGCCGGTAAATTAAGTTTTACCGCACAACAGCTTAAAGAAAACTTACTTACGATCATTTTAGCAATTATTAGAGAAAGACCTGCAGCATTAAAAGGCATTTTTATCAATTCAATTAACATCACATCAACTATGGGTCCCGGAATTAAATTAGACGTTGCGAGCATATCAAAGCTTGCTAAGCAGTAGGAGAGTTTATTATGGTACAAGCATACAAACAAGAAGCTGTAAAAGCAATAAAAGATAGACTCGACAATGCAAAATCAATTGTTCTAATAGATTATAAAGGGATCAATATTGAAGAAGTGGATGAACTGCGAAACAGAATGCGAAATGCAAATGTTGATTATTTCATTTCAAAGAACACATTCATTAAGATCGCACTTAATGAATTGGGAATCAAAGAATTTGACGAACATTTAAGTGGTCCAACTGCTGTAGCAATCTCTAAAGTAGATGAAGTAGCAGCTGCCAGGGAATTAGCCAAATTCAAAAAAGATATTATGACTGACAAGGACTTTCCAAAGTTCAAAATTGGTATAGTTGGGAAAGATTTAATGGATATAGTTCAATTGGAAAAACTAGCTGATCTTCCTTCTAAAGAAGTTCTATTGTCAATGATTCTACAAGGTTTTAATGCGCCAATTACTGGTTTTATTGGAGCACTAAGCGGAATTTTGAGAAAATTTATCTATGCAATCGACACAATAGCCAAAGAAAAAGAAAATAAATAAACATATATACGATGGAGGATATAATGGCTGACAAAAAGCAACAAGTTATTGATATTATTAAGGAAATGAGTGTAATCGAACTTTCCGAACTTGTAAAAGAACTCGAAGAGATCTTCGATATTACTGCTGCTGCCCCAGTAGCCGTTGCTGCACCTGGTGCTGCTGCCGGCGGAGAAGCTGCTGAAGAAAAAACAGAATTTGACGTAATTTTAACTAGCTCTGGAGCAAAGAAGATTCAGGTTATTAAAACTGTACGTGCAATCACAAAATTAGGTCTTAAAGAAGCTAAAGAATTAGTTGATAATGCACCAAACCCAGTTGTTCAAGGTGTTACAAAAGAAGAAGCCGAAACCGTTAAAGCTCAAATTGAAGAAGCTGGCGGATCGGTAGAAGTAAAATAATCAACAAAATTATTATACGGAAGTGAACTAATATGTTCACTTCCGTTACCTTATTTATAATGATAGAAAAATGTACGTAGTTTTATTTGTACGCAAAAAAATAAGGAGTATAAACTTTTGAAAATTCAAAATTTTTCTCGTATCAGAAAGAAAGCTGAACAGTCTGGTCTTCCTTTCGTGCACGTACCAAATCTTCTTTCTATGCAAATTGATTCTTTTAATCAATTTATTCAGAAAGAGGTTCATCCACAAAAACGTAACGAAGAAGGACTCCAAGCTGTTCTTAAGTCAATATTTCCGTTAGAAGACCAGAAAGGCATCTACTACCTCGAATTTATTGATTATATTGTATTAAAAGAAAAATATTCAACTGATGAATGTATCGAAAGAAATCTTTCCTATCAAGCACCCGTTAAAGCTAGAATGAGACTTATTATTTATGATGAAGAAATTCTTAAAGAAACAGGTGAGAAAAGGGTTAAAAGCACGATCGAGCAAGATGTTTTCCTTGGCGAGATCCCTCTGATCACTAATCAGGGTACATTCATAATTAATGGAGCTGAACGTGTTATTATCAGCCAGCTTCATAGATCTCCCGGTATCTTTTTCTCAGAAGCAAAACATCCAAGTGGTAAAACATTAAATTCCGCTAAATTGATCCCTTATAATGGGTCATGGCTTGAATTCAATATGGATAGTTACGATGCTCTTTTTGTACTTATTGATAAAAGACGGAAACTTCCTGCAACAGTTTTATTACGTGCTGTTGGACTTTCAACAAATGATGATCTCAGAAATTATTTCTATGAAAAAGAAAAGATCGATGTGAAAAAAGCTAAAGACCGATTCCTTTTTGCTGACGTTATGAATAAAGAAACCGGTGAAATTCTTTTTGATGCCGGCAGTGAAATCGGAAATGATGAAATCGAAGCAATGGTTGAAGGTGGAATTAAAAAGATAGATGTTATTAAATCTAATTTTGAGATCACCAGAAAAATAATTGAACAAACTATAGCAAAAGACCAGACAACTACTCAAGAAGAAGCATTAAAGAGGATATACACACTTATACGTCCGGGTGAAGAACCCACATATGAGATTGCTTTGGACCTTTTCAATAGAATGTTCTTTAATGAGAGAAGATACAATCTTGGAAAAGTTGGACGTCATAAACTCAATACCCGTTTAGATCTGAACATTGATATCAACACTCATGTTCTTACAAAAGAAGATCTTATTGCGATCATAGATAAATTGATCGCTGTATATAAAGACGAAGATAAAATTGATGATATTGACCATCTGGCAAATAGAAGAGTTAGAACCGTTGGAGAACTTTTGTCAGAACAATATAATATTGGTCTCTCTCGTGTAGCCAGAACTGCTATAGAAAGAATGTCGATAGCTAACCCTGATGAAGTTACACTTCATGATCTGATTAATAGTAATGCACTTATTGCTGTTGTACAGTCATTCTTTCTCACAGGTCAACTTTCTCAATATATGGAACAAACTAATCCGCTTACCGGAATAACACATAAAAGAAGACTTTCAGCTCTCGGTCCGGGTGGACTTACCAGAGAACGAGCAGGATTCGAGGTTCGAGATGTTCACTATTCTCATTATGGACGTATCTGCCCTATTGAAACTCCTGAAGGTCCGAATATTGGTCTTATATCTTCGCCAGCCATGTACGCAAGAGTAAATGATCTGGGATTTTTAGAAACTCCCTATATTAAAGTAAAAAATAGCAAGATTACTTCCGAAGTTCAATTCCTTGATGCAAATCAGGAAGAGAATTACATAATTGCTCAGGCAAATGTGAATTACGATGAAAATATAACCATTACAGATGAACTTGTGTTTGCCCGTCATCAAGGTGAATTCCTGCAGGTTAAACCGGAAGATGTTCAATTTCTTGATGTATCACCACAGCAGATAGTTTCAGCATCAGCGTCATTGATTCCATTCTTGGAACATGATGATGCTAATCGTGCTCTGATGGGATCTAACATGCAACGTCAAGCTGTTCCTTTGATGAATCCGGAAGTTCCTATTGTTGCAACAGGAATGGAAAAAATTATTGCCAGAGATAGTGGCTCAACTGCAACTGCACCTTTTGATGGTTTAGTTAAGAAAGTAACAAGTTCTTATATAGATATTGTTAGAGATAACCCGGATGAAAGTATACTTGATATTGGAACGGATAACCGTATTTACTTAAAAAAATTCGCACGTTCAAATCAAGACACAGCAATTCACCAAAGACCATCTGTTAAAACAGGTGATAAAGTGAAGAAAGGAGATCTAATCTCTGATGGTCCATCTATAATTGATAATAGATTAGCACTTGGCAGCAATATGATGGTTGCATTCATGCCGTGGTATGGTTACAACTATGAGGATGCTATTATTCTTAGCGAGAGAATTGCTCGAGAAGATCTACTTACATCTGTTTATATTGAAGAACATGAAGTTTTAGTTCGTATTATGAAAAACGGAAAAGAAGAACTTGCATATGATATTCCGAATGTTCCGATTAAAGCTCTTAGAAACTTGGATAAATCCGGTGTAATAAGAGTTGGATCTGTTGTTAAAGCAGGTGACATCATTGTTGGAAAGATCACTCCGAAGAATGTTGACATCGATCCTTCCCCTGAAGAAAACCTTATGCGTGCTCTTTTCGGTGATCGTGCAGGAGATTTCACCAATAGTTCACTAAAAGCAAAACCTGGAATGGAGGGTGTGGTCATTGATGTAAAAGTTTTTTCACGTCTTGAATCTACAGAAGAATTTGAAGATCAGGAATTAAAGCTTGAATCTCTTCAACGCATCAAGCAGGAACATAAAGAGAGACAGAAAAAAATTCAGGAATATCTTCAAAATAAGCTGGAGAAAATTCTTATAGGAAATGTCGCTAAGAACATCGTTGATGAAAAAACAAATATGTTCTTTATTCCTTCTGGTATAAAGATCACAAAAAATAATTTAAAAAAAATCAATTTCAAGCGTCTTAATCGTGATTATGATTTAGTTGAAGATATTGAGATAAATCAAACTATATATAATGAAATTATTCTTAAAGCTAATATTGCTTACGAAGAAAGTGATAACATTTTCAAGAAAGCTAAAGAACGTCTTAAACACGGAGACGAACTTCCTTCAGGTGTTCGTAAAATGGTTAAGGTCTATATTGCCAAGAAACGTAAGATCGCTGTTGGTGACAAAATGGCTGGTCGTCATGGAAACAAAGGTGTAATTTCCAGAATTAGCCCAATAGCTGATATGCCCTTTATGGAAAATGGCGAATCGGTCGACATCATTTTGAATCCGCTTGGTGTACCTTCTCGCATGAATATCGGTCAAATCATGGAAACTCATCTTGGTATGGCCGCCAAAGTACTTGGAATTCATTTCGAAACTCCTGTTTTTGATGGTGCATCACTTGATGACATTAATAAATCAATGAAGAAAGCTAAATTAGCCCTAGATGGGAAACAAGTACTTTATGATGGAAAAACTGGTGAACCTTTCAAGGAAAAAGTTACAGTTGGAATCATGTACATGCTTAAATTGAATCATTTGGTTGCAGATAAAATGCACGCCCGTTCTACTGGACCTTACTCACTTATCACACAACAACCTTTGGGTGGTAAAGCTCAACATGGTGGTCAGAGATTAGGAGAAATGGAAGTATGGGCTCTTGAAGCTTATGGCGCTTCACGTCTTTTAGAAGAAATGCTAACCATCAAGAGTGATGATGTTGAAGGTAGAACTAATGCGTTCAAAGCCATTACAAGCGGTTTGAATCCACCGAAACCCGGCATCCCTGAATCTTTCAATGTATTGGTGAGTGAATTAAAATCCCTTTGCTTTGACGTTGAGTTTCTTGCAGACAAGAAATCATAATGGAGGTTTGTTAAGTGATTAGAGAAATTAAACGAGATAAAAGAATAGAAAAATACGATAAATTAAGAATTAAAATTGCATCCCCGGATTTAATCCGTGAATGGAGTTATGGCGAAGTGATAAAACCGGATACTTTGAATTATCGTACTCTTAAACCTGAGAAAGGTGGTCTTTTCTGCGAAAGAATATTTGGTCCTGAAAAAGATTATGAATGTAGTTGCGGAAAATACAAGAAAAAGCGTTTCCAAAATACTGTATGCGATCGTTGTGGTGTAGAAATAACTACTTCACGTGTACGCCGTTCACGTATGGGTCATCTAGAACTGGCAGTTCCAATCTCACATATCTGGTTTGTAAAAAGTATGCCAAGTGTAATTGGAACACTTCTTAATATGGCTGTAAGCAAACTTGAACGTGTACTTTACTATGAATCTTATATCGTCCTAAACCCTGGTGATAGTGATTATGAAGAAGGAGACCTTGTAAATGTTGACGAATATTATGAGATTAGAGATCGTATTGGTGAAGATTTTATTGCCCTTATGGGAGCAGAAGCAATTAAAGTTCTATTAGAAAAAATCAATCTTGAAGATGAGGCAATGAATCTACGTACAATCATTAAAATGGAAACATCCGTACAGAAGAAACAGAAAGCGATTAAACGCCTCAAGGTTGTCGATGCTTTTCGTAAATCCGGCAATAACCCTTCCTGGATGATTCTCGAAGTTCTCCCTGTTTTACCTCCTACTTTAAGACCTCTTGTTCAACTTGATGGTGGCAGATTTGCAACTGCTGATTTCAATGAACTCTATAGAAGAGTAATTACTCGTAATAATAGACTTCGTGGACTTATTGACATTAATGCACCAGAAGTTATCCTAAGAAATGAGAAACGTATGCTTCAGGAAGCAGTAGATGCTCTTATCGATAATTCCAGAAAATCGAGACCAGTAAAAGGTAGAGGGAATAGACCTCTTAAAGCTCTTGCTGATCAGCTTAAAGGTAAAAGTGGTAGATTCCGCCAGAACCTGCTTGGTAAACGTGTGGATTATTCCGGGCGTTCTGTTATTACTGTTGGACCAAATCTCAAGCTTCATCAATGCGGATTACCAAAAGAGATGGCGATTGAACTTTTCAAACCTTTCATCATAGAAAAACTGGAGAAAATAGGCGAAGCTGAAAAAGCAAAAACAGCAAAGAAATTAATTGAAAAAAAACGTCCTGAGATCTGGAAGATCCTGGAAGAAGTAATCAAAGATCACCCTGTTTTGCTAAACCGTGCACCTACATTACACAAACATGGTATTCAGGCATTTATGCCGGTTCTTACAGAAGGAAAGGCAATAGAATTACATCCACTTGTCTGTATTCCATATAATGCGGATTTTGATGGTGACCAAATGGCTGTTCATGTGCCTCTTTCCAGTGAAGCTCAAATGGAAGCACGAATTCTTATGCTATCAACAAGAAATCTATTGCTTCCTGCAAGTGGTAAATTGGCAATGGCTACAAATCAAGATATCGTTCTAGGTAATTATTATTTAACTGTTAAGAAATATAAAGAACCTGAAGATACTAAGAACCTGAGATATTTCAGTTCTTCTGATGAAGTTCTACTCGCTTACGAACAAGAAGATCATTTAAAAAACCAGAAAGGATATATCACAAAAAAGGTTGATTTAGATTTATATACTTGGATCAATATTCTTATTGATGGGAAGATTATAACTACAACTATTGGTCGTGTTATTTTTAATCAAATACTTCCCCCTGAACTTCCATTTAAAAATTATACATTCACAAAAGGTAAACTGAATGATCTGTCAATGGAGTGCTACGAAATAATAGGACAAGCTAAGACAGCAGAATTCCTCGATGACATTAAAGAACTTGGTTTTAAATATGCAACAAAAGCAGGTATTACCTTTAGTGCTAGTGATGTAATATCTCCAAAAGATAAAAATAAATTTATAGCAAAAACAGAAAAAGAAGTAGCTAAGATTATAGCCAGTTACATGAATGGCGAAATTACCGAAACGGAACGTTATAACCGTGTTATTGATAAGTGGAAATTAACTACTGAAAAAGTAACAGATCTTCTTATGAAGGAATTGGAAACTGATCAAGGTGGTTTCAACTCAATAAATATGATGTATCTTTCCGGTGCTCGTGGTGGTAAAGATCAGATCAAGCAATTGGGTGCTCTTCGTGGTTTGATGGATAAACCTTCAAAAGGTTCTTCCGAAGGTGTTGCCGAGGTTATTGAAACTCCAATCAAGTCTAACTTTAAAGAAGGTCTTACCGTTCTTGAATATTTCATCTCTACTCATGGTGCACGTAAAGGTTTGGCTGATACTGCCCTCAAAACTGCTGATGCAGGATACCTCACAAGACGTCTTGTGGATGTTGCTCAGAATGCTATAATAACAAGTGAAGATTGTGGTACAATCGAAGGTATTGAAGTAAGTGCTCTTAAAGAAGGATTAGAGACAGTAGAACCACTTTATGAGAGAATCAAAGGTAGAACAACTGCTGAAGATATTATTGACCCAGTTTCAGACTCAGGAAAAATTATTGCATATGCAAACTCTGAGATAACAAATGAGATGGCTAAAACAATCCAAAATCATGGTATCAATTCCGTAAAAATCAGATCTGTATTAACTTGTGAATCTAAGAATGGAATTTGTGCAAAATGTTACGGTAGAAATCTGGGAAATAATAAACCTTCTACCATTGGCGAACCGGTGGGAGTAATCGCAGCTCAGAGTATTGGTGAACCTGGAACCCAGCTTACACTTCGTACTTTCCATATTGGTGGTACGACAAGTACCGATGTGGATCTAGCAGAAGTAGCTGCAAACACTGATGGTTTTGTAGAATTTGTGAAAATGAATACTGTTATTAATCGATCTAACGAACTTATATCAAGTGGTTATTTCGGAAAGATCAAAATAATTAGTGAAGAAGATGGTTCAGAACTGGAATCATATAAAGTGGAATATGCTGCTACAATTTACGTACAGGATGGTCAAAAAATTGTTAAGAACACTAAGTTATTCAGTTGGGACCATTATAATAATCCACTTATCTCTCCTGCCAAAGGTGAACTTAAATTCGAACATTTCATAAAAGATATTACCTACAAAGAAGAATTTAATGAATTAACCGGCTCGAAAGAAATCACAATTATTGAATCAAAAGACCGTAAACTTCAAGCTCAGTTCAAGATTATTCCAAAAAAGGGTAAACAAATTCTTGTTCCTATCCAATCTGGTTTGATGGTTGAGACAAAAGATGGTATTTATGTATACCCAGGTGATGTGCTTGGTAAATCTTCCCGTATAACAATAAAACAGAGTGATATTACTGGTGGTCTGCCACGGGTTCAAGACCTCTTCGAAGCTCGTATACCAAAAGAAAAAGCTGTTCTTTCTGAAATCGCCGGGCTAGTTTCTATTGGAGATCTTTCAAAATCCGGTCGTGTGATTTACATTAATGCTGGAGAAGAAACAGAAAAAAAATATATCATCCCGCCTGGAAAAAGGATAATTGTTCATGGAGGAGACAGAGTAGAAAGTGGTGATGCTCTCTCAAGCGGTCCACTTGATCCTCATGATATTCTAAAAGCAAAAGGTATCACTGCTGCACAAATGCTTATTGTTAATGAGATCCAGGAAGTTTATAGAAAACAAGGTGTTAAGATTGATGATAAACATATTGGTGTTATCATTCGTCAGATGTTTAAAAAAGTTAAAATACTTAATCCAGGACATACAATGTTTCTGGAAGGTGAAATCGTAAATAGAAATCAAGTTAATAGAGAAAACAGGCGTATTGAAGAAGAGGGTGGCGAAGGAGCTACCTTTGAGCAACTCTTACTTGGTATTACAAAAGCTTCGCTGTTAACAGAAAGCTGGCTTTCTGCAGCTTCGTTCCAGGAGACTACAAAGGTTCTCACTCAAGCTTCAATTGAAGGAAAAGTGGATAATCTTGAAGGTCTCAAAGAAAGTATAATCATCGGTCATAGAATACCGATTGGTACAGGAACTAAGTTCTATAATAACCAGGTTAAAAAAGCTATTGATGAGGGTAAATCAATTACCGAGATAATCCAAGAGTTTGCTCATCAGGAAAAAAAAGAATCGCTTGATGATATCCTTGATTTCTAATAAATAAACGGAGGAAATAGTGCCAACAATTAATCAGTTGATACGTAAAGGCAGAAAGAAGATCGAAAAGAAAAAGCAAAATAGAGCTCTTGGTTCCTGCCCGCAAAGAAGAGGTGTGTGTACAAGAGTTTACACAACCACACCAAAAAAGCCGAACTCAGCTCTTCGTAAAGTTGCCAGAGTACGTCTTACTAATGGTGCAGAAGTAACAGTTTATATTCCTGGAGAAGGTCACAACCTGCAGGAACACAGTATCGTTCTCGTTCGCGGTGGTAGAGTAAAAGACTTACCTGGTGTTAGATACCATATTGTTCGTGGTGCACTTGATACAGCAGGTGTTGACGGTCGTATTCAATCTCGTTCGAAATACGGAACGAAGAAACCTAAGAATTAGGAGGATGTAGATGTCAAGAAGACGAAAGGCAATTGAAAGAGAAATATATCCTGATCCAAAATATAAGAGTATTGTGCTAAGTAAATTCATTAATGCTGTTATGAAAGAAGGTAAAAAGAGTATAGCAGAGAAGATCGTTTATGGTGCATTAGAAATTATCGAAAAGAAAACAGGGGAACCTGCACTCGAAGTATTTACTACTTCAGTAGATAACGTAAGACCCCTTATTAAAGTGGTTTCACGTCGTATCGGTGGATCAAACTATCAGGTTCCTACAGAAGTTAATAAGAAAAATGCTCAAGCAATGGCATATAGATGGATCATTTCTTTCTCCAGACAACGAGCTGAAAAAACTATGATTGAACGCCTTGCAGGCGAGCTCTTGGCTGCTTATAAAAAAGAAGGTGCCAGCATAAAACGCCGTGAAGATGTTCATAAGATGGCGGAAGCTAATAAAGCATTTGCTCACTTTAGAATTTAGTAACAAATCACATTATGTCAAAAAACAGAGATCTGTCTGGAATACGTAATATTGGCATAATGGCTCATATTGATGCCGGTAAAACAACTACTACCGAAAGGATGTTGTTCTATACCGGCATTATTCATAGAATGGGTGAAGTTCATGACGGGAATGCAGTTATGGACTGGATGGAACAAGAAAAAGAACGTGGCATTACGATTACTTCAGCTGTTACTACCTGCTACTGGAAAAAGAAACAAATTAATATTATTGATACTCCAGGCCATGTTGACTTCACAGCCGAAGTTGAACGATCATTGAGAATATTAGATGGAGCTATTGGTGTATTCTGCGCAGTAGGTGGCGTAGAACCACAATCAGAAACGGTATGGCATCAGGCGGATAGATATAAAGTTCCGCGTATAGCGTTCATAAACAAAATGGATCGCTCGGGTGCAGATTATGAACACGTTATCGATATGATCAATGACCGCCTTACCAACAATGCATTAGCTGTTCAATTACCAATTGGTCAAGAAAATAATTTTGAAGGCATTATTGATTTAATTAACATGAAGGCTATTTACTTTGATCAGTCGACAATGGGTATAGAATATCACGCCAAAAAAATTCCTGATAAATTATTAGGATCTGCCGAAAATTTACGAAACAAACTATTGGAACATATCTCAGAATACGACGATATAATCATGGAAAAATATCTTGAAGAGAAAGAAATATCTGCGCGTGAAATTATTTCAGCTATCCGTACAGGCGTAATTATGCACCAATTTGTTCCTGTATTATGCGGATCTTCCCTTAAGAATAAGGGAGTACAACTTTTATTGGATGCAATCAATGATTATTTACCGTCGCCTCTGGATATCCCACCTGCTATCGGTACAAATGGAAATGGAGAAGAAGAAATTCTTGTTCAGCCAGATCCAAAAGGGAAATTCTCTGCTTTAGCTTTTAAAGTTCAGATCGATAAATATGTTGGAAAACTCATTTATATTAGAGTTTATTCCGGATCAATTAAGCGAGGTGATTCAATTATGAATCAATCTACCGGCAAAAAAGAACGCGTCTCTCGTGTTCTACAGGTTCATTCCAATAAAAAGAAAGATATCTTTAATTTAGAAGTAGGCGATATTGCCGCTATTGTAGGTCCCAAAAATATTCAGACAGGTGATACTCTCACTTCGGATGGTCTCGATTTACTCCTTGCACCTATTACTTTTCCCGATTCTGTTATTGCTATTGCAATTGAACCAAAAACAAAAGCAGACAGAGATAATCTGGATATTTCTTTAAAAAAAATGGAAGAAGAAGATCCAACATTTAGGGTTTCACAACACAAAGACACAGGTCAAACACTTATATCAGGTATGGGAGAATTGCATCTTGAGATCATTATTGATAGACTTAGAAGAGAATTTAATGTTCAGGCAAATGTTGGGAATCCTCAAGTTGCATACCGTGAAAGTATTACAAATGAAGTGATTTCAAACGGAAAGTTTATTCGGGAAATGAATGGAAAGGGTCATTATGCTGTTGTCAAACTAAAACTCTCTCCACTCAAGCTTGAAGAACTTCACCCTGGAGAAAAGAACAAATTTATTAATTTAATTGGTCCAGATGTTATTCCCAAAGAGTTTTGGAGAGCAATCCAGAGCAGTTCACTGAATGCATGCCTGGATGGACCTTTAATGAACAGCCCTATTGAGCGGGTTAGGATTGAACTGATAGATGGAAAATTCAATGAAGTTGATTCCAGTGAAACAGCTTTTAGTATTGCTTCTTCCATAGCTGTAAATAATGGACTTAGGAAAGCTAAAGCTGTAATTATGGAGCCTATTATGCTGATCAGTATAATTTCTCCTGAAGACTTTGTGGGAGAAATCATTGGAGACATAAATGCTAAGCGAGGTAGAATTGAGCATATTAGAAATTATAATCAGAAACAGGAAATCACTGCTCACATACCTATGAGCGAACTCTTTAGTTATTCTACACGATTAAGATCTATTTCACAAGGTAGAGCAGATTATACAATGGAATACCTTAAGCATGAAAAAACACCCACGAATATTCAAGAAAAGATATTAAAAAAAATCAGAGGATTTTAATAATTAAATTATCATCCCACGTGTTTAATGGTTCATTCTACAGAGTGAACCTTTTATTTTATAGGAGAGTAACTTGAAAGTCTGGACAATTTGGGAGTTGTTGAATTGGCTTACAGCACAATTAAAGAAAAATGAAATAACAAGTCCAAAACAAAATGCAGAAATTATAATTTCTCATGTTCTACAAATGAATCGACTCGATATTTATCTTCAACCTGAAAAAGAAATTTCCGATACTCAACTAAATTCAATTTTAAAGATAACTTCACGCCGAAAAAGACATGAACCTCTCCAATATATATTGGGTGAAACAGAATTTTACGGGTACAAAATAATCGTTTCTAACAGTGTACTTATCCCACGTTCCGAAACAGAATTATTGGTTGAAAAAATCATTCATGAAGAAAAGAGTGGAACTAGAATACTTGATATTGGAACTGGTTCCGGTGCTATTGTAATTGCTTTAGCTAAGAACTTAGAAACTGAATACATCGATGCAGTTGATATTTCCAAGATTGTGTTAAAAATTGCTCAGCAAAATGCTGACTTGAATAATGTTGAGATCAATTTTTTCCAATCTGATATCTTTGAAAACGTTACTAATAAATATGATCTCATTATCTCCAATCCTCCCTATATTTCCCAAGCAGAATACGAACAACTGCCAGTAGAGATCAAGGGGTATGAACCAAAATCTGCACTTCAAGCTGAGAATAATGGCTTATACTTTTATGAGAAAATTTTACAAAATGCAAAAGAACATTTGACGAAATCAGGTAAAATATATTTTGAAATAGGGTATGATCAAGCTGAAAAGATAATTGAAATTGCTAGGGAAAATGAATTTAGCAATATTCATGTTTTTAAAGATTTGAATGGTTTTGATCGGATTATGAGAATATTTAATGGATAAATGAGGAAACATGGATAAATTTGTAATAGCCGGTGGCAAGAAATTAAAAGGTGATGTAAAAATAAGCGGTGCTAAAAATGCAATTCTTCCAATTATGACCGCAGCACTTCTGGCAAAAGGAAAATCTATTTTTCATAACGTTCCACACTTAAATGACATTAAAATGATGGCACACGTTTTAAGGGTTTTGGGTGCACATGTAGAATACGAAAATGAGACGTTAATTATTGATACCTCTTATGCCGATTATTATGAAGCTCCCTACGAACTTGTAAGCAAAATGCGTGCTTCAATTTATGTATTAGGTCCACTACTTGCTAGGTTTGGAAAAGCAAGAGTCTCTTTTCCTGGTGGATGTGCAATTGGAACTCGTCCTGTAGATCTTCATTTAAAAGTTATGGAAGCACTCGGCGCTAAGATCAAGATCGAACATGGTTATATAAATGCAATCTGTGAAAATCTAGTTGCAGCTAAAGTAAGATTTGAAAAAGTAAGTGTAGGAGCTACGGCTAATGCTGTTATGGCTACAGTACTTGCTGAAGGCACAACAGATTTATATAATGTGGCAAAAGAACCTGAGATCGGTAGCCTTATAGATTGTTTAATGTTAATGGGTGCTAAGATAGAAGGAAAAGATACAAGCCATCTTCAGATAACCGGAGTGAAAGAATTGCATCCAGTAGAAACAGAAATGATGCCAGATAGAATCGAAGCCGGAACTTTTCTTATTGCAGGTGCTATCACAGGTAGCAGAATATCGATCTCTAATTGTATTCCCGAACACATTCAATCACTGTTAGATAGACTTATCCAAACCGGCTGTAAATTAAACATTGAAAAAAAGAAAATAGAGATCATTCCACCAACCATGATACTTCCTGTTGATATTGTTACCTATCCATATCCCGATTTCCCTACCGATTTGCAAGCACAATTCATGGCACTTATGACTCTGGCAAAAGGTGAATCTATAATTGAAGACACAATTTTTCCTGATAGATTAATGCACGTTGCTGAATTAAACAGATTGGATGCTGATATATCGCTTGAAAAACATGTGGCAATAGTAAATGGTGTGAACACTTTAAGTGGTGCAATGGTAATGGCAACAGATCTAAGAGCAAGTGCTGCATTGGTTCTTGCTGGACTTGCAGCCAAAGGTGAAACAACTATTTCCAGAATTTATCATATCGATAGAGGTTATGATAAAATTGAGGTTAAACTACAAAAACTTGGTGCCGGTATAAAGAGAATAAAAGGATAAATATCTATTTTGATTTCTAACTACCTGCAATAATAAAAACATACTTTCATCATATTATTAGTTCATTTCGTTGCTATTTTGCTAACATGAAATCAGCATTATATTTTAGTTTTATTTGCTGATAATTTTTTTCTATTTATTCGACTTTAATAACTTCTCTGCTTTCTCCAAATCCTGTGGAGTATCGATCCCGATACCTTTATAAGAAGTGCGGATCATTTTAATTTGATATCCATTTTCCAAAAGTCTTAATTGCTCAAGTTTTTCTATTTTTTCTAATTTACTTTCTGGTAATTCTACAAATTCAAACAGTGTTTTTTTTCTGAATGCATAAACACCGATATGTTGAAAAAAAACAGTCTTAGAAAATTGATCAAAAGCTACTGGTAAACGAGTAAAATTTATAGCATTATCATTTTCATCACAAACAACTTTCACCACATTTGGATTATTCATATCGGTCTTTGTCTTATGCATTAAAGATGCAATATGTACTTCAGGATCGTTAAACGCTTCGATCAGTTTTCTGAGTGGTTTTTCAGATATGAAGGGCTCATCACCTTGTATATTGATTATAATATCAGCATCTTTGCAGCAAGACATTTTAGTACAAACTTCTGCTACCCGATCTGTTCCGCTGTTATGTTTCTTGCTGGTTGAAGTTACTTTTCCTCCAAACCCATTAACAGCTTCAAATATACGCTGATCATCTGTTCCCACGATAATTTCAGCAAACAATCCACTTTTTTTTGCCTGCTCATAAACATGTTGAATAATGTATTTATTCCCCAATTTTACTAAAGGTTTTCCAGGAAAACGCGTGGAATCAAATCTGGCTGGAATTATAGCAACTATTTTCATTTTTTTCACTATTTAATAATTTCCATTTCATGATAAACTTTAAAAGTTCTTAAATTATCTTTGAGTTCCGTCGTGATGAAGCTACTTTTTAACTTCATTTTAGATAGCTTCTCAGAAGTTTCTAATGCTATTCTTTTTTCTGTGATCACATCTGTATTTATTATTGCGGATTGAACCTTTTTCTCAAAATACTTTGCAATTTCGTATCTCGCTTCGATCGCTGCATTTTCCCAAGCTGAAATCAATGATGATGAACTTTTAGTATTATAACAATTTATTGTATTACCTGAAATTTCTAACTTATCTTTCTCAAAGTATTCAGGTATTCTCTGGATATATGCTTTGTTAAAAGAAGTACTCACTTCCTTATTAATGGTAGAGAACAGACCAAAAAAATAGCCAAGTACTTCTATAGAATCCACAAGCTCAAGTGAATTGTAGATCTGCTCTGTTTTTTGTGGAGATGAACTTACATTCAATTTAAATTCAATAACATTCGATTTGAGAGTATTGTCGCTGGAGGTAGCTGCATATTTTTCTATTATATAAGAAGCACTATTTCTGCTTTCCATTACTGCAGCCATCTGTTTTGCGGCTTCCTGCATTTTCTCAGAACTCATACTTTTCTTGGAAATTCCAACTACGAAACTTTCCGGTGTATTATAAATCCATTTTAGTAATGGTGGGGTTTCAAGCCTATCTTGAGTTTTCTGTTTATAAATCTCATTATGTGTTACACAGCCACCAATTACTAATAATGTTAAAATCAGAATTATTACATTTTTCATTTATTACTCTTCTTCTTTTTATTTTTCTTTAAGTAAACAAGAAGTGATGTCACGTCAATATGATTCACTCCCGGGATACGGGATGCCTGCCCCAAAGAAGTTGGTTTAATTTTATTTAGTTTTTCTCTCGCTTCATAAGCAATCGATTCTATTTTCATATAATCGGTATCAGTAGGGATTTCGGAATGTTCCATTTTTTCAAATTTATCAATTTCTGCCATTTGCCGTTTAATATAGCCTTCATATTTTATATTTAATGAAATCCTATTTTGGATGTTTTCTGTTACATCTCCCTGAATTTTATAACCAAATTCAGCAAGATCAGAAAATGAGATTTCAGGGCGTTTTAAGATTTTTTCAAATTTCATAGGTTCTTTAAGTTTTGGATGTTTATTAGAAGCTGTTGCTTTCAAATATTTTATTTCTCTATTAAATATTTTCTTCATTGTTAAGAATTTTTGCCAGCGTACATCACTCACCAATCCCAATTTATAACCAATCGGCATTAATCTTTCATCTGCATTATCCTGACGTAGAAATAACCGATACTCTGCACGGGAAGTAAAAAGGCGATATGGCTCATTTGTTCCCTTTGTGACTAAATCATCCATCAAAACACCTAAATACGATTGCGATCTGTCAAAGATTATTGGCTCTTTTTTGTCCAGAGCAAGAACAGCATTTATCCCGGCGGCAAGTCCTTGAGCGGCTGCTTCTTCATAACCGGAAGTCCCATTGATCTGTCCAGCCAGGTATAATCCCAAAATAATTTTTGTTTCCATGGTAGCTTTGATCTCATCAGGGATTATATAATCATATTCGATGGCATATCCATAACGAATTATGGAAGCATTGTGCAAACCTGAAATGGAATGAATCATCTTTTTTTGAATTTCCGGTGGAAGGCTATTGGACGTACCATTTACATAAGCTTCATGAGTATTTGCACCTTCCGGTTCTATGAAAACATGATGTCTATCTTTACCAGAAAATTTAACTACTTTATCTTCGATAGATGGACAATATCTCGGTCCAATCCCACTTATATATCCGCCATAAAGAGAAGATTTTTTAAGATTAGAATTAATTATTTTATGAGTTTCCGGATTTGTAAAAGTAAGGTAACAACTCATATCGTTTCTCAAAGTAATATTTCTGTAATATGAGAATCCTTGCGGGTTTTCATCTCCCGGTTGTTCTTCAACTTGGTTCATATTCACAGTTCGCAAATCAATTCTGGGCGGAGTTCCTGTTTTGAATCTTGCTAGTTTCAATCCTATTTTTGTAAGTGAATCTGATAATTTATTGGAAGCAGGTTCGCCAGATCTTCCAGCACTGAAATGTACATTACCAATATGAACAAGTCCTTTTAAAAATGTACCGTTTGCCAGAATAACTTTAGGAGCAAAATACTCTTCTCCCAAGTTGGAACGTACTCCTCTCACTGTTTTGTTATCACCATCCAGAATTATCTCATCTATCATTGATTCAATAACATCAAGATTATCCTGATTTTCCAATGCACGATACATAACCGCTGAATATTGCATCCGATCATTCTGCGATCTTGGTGCCCAGACTGCGGGTCCTTTTTTTCTGTTCAACATACGGAATTGAATACCTGTAATATCTGCAACTCTGGCAAGTTCTCCACCCAGCGCATCAATTTCTCTGGCAAGATGTCCTTTCGCTGGTCCACCCATTGAAGGATTACAGCTCATTCTCCCAATTGTTTCTATCTTGATCACAAAGATAAGAGTGCGTGCTCCCATTCTGGCAGCAGCAAGTGCAGCTTCTATTCCGGCATGACCGGCACCAACAACAATTACATCATATTTATTCATAATTTCCAAAAGTTGATAATGCTCTTAAGTGTCAAGATAGTTCAAGTTATACTTTTTTTTGATTTGACAAGGAAACTATACTACAATTTTTAGAAAGCTGAAGTATTGTAAGATAATAAGTATAGATAATAAAATGATTTCCATTAATTATCATTAAGAGAATTAGGAGTTTGTTAAAACATGACTAAACAAAAAAGAACAGCGATAAATCCAAAAAGAAATGAGGATTATCCTGGCTGGTATCAGGAAGTTGTAAAAGCTGCCGATATGGCAGAAAACAGTGATGTTCGCGGCTGCATGGTTATAAAACCGTGGGGATATGCAATTTGGGAAAATATTCAAAAGAACTTAGATGCAATGTTCAAAGATACAGGTCACGTTAATGCCTACTTCCCACTTTTTATTCCAAAAAGCTTTTTTGAAAAAGAAGCCGAACATGTGGAAGGTTTTGCTAAAGAATGTGCAGTTGTTACACATACCAGATTAGAGGATGATGGGAAAGGCGGATTGAAACCTGCCGGAAAATTAATCGAAGAACTTATTGTGCGTCCAACAAGTGAAACCATTATTGGAGCATCATTCAGCAAATGGATAAATTCTTATCGAGACCTGCCTTTGCTGATAAATCAATGGGCAAATGTTGTAAGATGGGAAATGCGAACTAGATTATTCCTGCGTACTACAGAATTTTTATGGCAAGAAGGACACACTGCTCACACAACTAAAAAAGATGCATTGAAAGAAACTTTTAAGATGTTAAATGTTTATGCAGATTTCGCTGAGAAATTTCTTGCTATGCCGGTAATTATGGGTGAAAAAACTGAATCCGAAAGATTTCCTGGAGCATTAAACACTTTCTCCATAGAAGCAATGATGCAGGATAAAAAAGCTCTTCAATCAGGAACTTCTCATTTCTTAGGATTAAATTTTGCGAAAGCTTCCAATATAAAATTCCAAAATAAAGAAGGAAAAGAGGAATACGCATGGACCACTTCATGGGGCGTTTCTACAAGACTTATCGGCGCTCTTATAATGGCTCATAGCGATGATGATGGATTAGTCCTCCCTCCAAAGATTGCCCCTTCACATATTGTCATAGTCCCAATTTACAGAACTGATGAAGAGCGGATAAAGGTCATAACTTTTATTGATGAGCTTATCTCAAAATTAAAGAAATTGAGATACAATGAGGAGAAAATTCGATACCAAGTTGATGACCGTGATATGAGTGGTGGTGAAAAACTATGGGATTGGACCAAGAAAGGTGTTCCTGTAAGACTTGAGATCGGACCTCGTGATATTGAGAATAATTCTGTTTTCATGGGGAGAAGAGATAAGGATGCAAAAGACAAAACAGGAATGAATGTTGATGATTTTGTAAGCAACCTAACAAATATTTTTGATGATATTCAACAAAATATCTATGATAAAGCTTTTAGCTTCCGTAATGAGAATACAATAAGCATTGATGATAAAGATGAATTCTATAAATTCTTTACACCAAAAAATAAGAACAATCCTGAGATTCATGGTGGATTTGCAATGAGCCACTGGTGCGGAAATGCAGATTGTGAAGAGAAGATCAAAGATGACTTAAAAGTAACGATCCGCTGCATTCCAATTAATGCGCAAGAAGAAACAGGAAAATGTATTTATTGCGGAAAAGAAAGTAAAAAACGCGTGATTTTTGCGAAGGCATATTAATGGATTTTTATATCAATAAAGGCGACGAAATAGAATTATTCAAGCTTCTTAAAGCTGCTGGTGTATGTGATTATTACAGTGATATCCGTCATTTTATAAAAGATGGTCTTGTAAAAGTTAATGGAGAAATTAATAAACTCAAACATACAATGATAAAGATTGGTGATCTGGTTGAATATAAAGAACATAAGATCAATATCTTAGAAAGTAAACCAAAAAAAGAACAGCGAGAAGAAAGAGAACAAATCTCAAAAGAGCAGAGACCGCACTCTCAACGAGTTCAACATGGTAAATTTAAATCTTGGAGACCTAAACCAATCGAATTGGAAAATGAACTTGAAAATGAAATTTACATAATATCACAAAAATTACACGAAAAATTATTATACAAAAAACTCACACTTTCGCTTGCAGAATCTTGTACTGGTGGAATGATACAAGAAATAATTACATCAAATTCCGGTGCATCAGAATATTTTATGGGTGGAATTGTTAGCTACTCAAATCAGGCAAAAATTAATATTCTGAATGTTAATCCTGAAACGCTAAATAAATTTGGAGCAGTGTCCAAAGAGACTGCAATGGAAATGGTTGAAGGTACAAAAAAGATATTTGGAACAGATATTTCCGCTTCAATTACTGGTATTGCCGGTCCTTCTGGAGGAACTCCTGAAAAGCCTGTCGGAACAATCTATATTGCCATTTCTATTAATGACAAATTAATAAGCAGAAAATTGTCTCTTTCGGGAAATCGAGAAAATATCAGAAAAAAATCAGTTTTAATATTATTTAAACTATTTTTAGAAAATATATAATTCTTGCCAAAAAAAACATTATTCGTTTTTTTTACTTAAACAAAATTGGAGACTTAGATGTACAAAATTGCATTGATAATAATATTATCCATTGTTTCTAGTTTGATCTTTGCTGATAATTTTGAGGTAATCAGCCAAACCGAGAATGAAATGATTGTAAAATTCGTTCTACCAGAATTTGAAAGTGAAATAATCTCAACAAAATTGGGTACTTTCAATAAAATAATCTGTACTGATGCATTATATCCAGTTGAAGAAGGATATCCCTTATTGCCTTTTTTTACTGAGATAATCGGGTTACCAATTGATGGAGATGTTTCCTTCCAAATAATAGAAAAAAAACAAAGAACTATTCCTAACTTTAAAGTATATCCAGCAGAAAAAATGATTCCTTCCGATACAGATGTAGACTATCAATTTTATTTAGAGAAAAATATATATAATTCAACTGTGCTTTATCCTGCAAATATTATAGAGAAAGGCTCTCCTGCATATATCGGTGACAGATATTTTACTGGATTCAACATTCATCCATTTCAATACAGAGGAAAGAATGCCGAACTTTTAGTGACCGAAGAGTTGACGTTGCGTATTGATATTACAGGTAATAAAAGTAGACGCATTTCACAAGGTGAGAATTATATTGATAAAATTGCTGACTCTTTTTTTCTAAATAACATTTATTCTACAAATTGGAGAAAAGAAAAACAGAAATCGGAATATATCCCATTAAGAGAAGGTGATGATGTAAATGAGCTTCGGATCATCGTTACCGAAGAAGGAATTTACAAAATAAGCTATGAGTATATTATTGAAACCCTGGCATCTCTGGACTTTCCAATTGAATATGAAATGGCTTTTGACTGGGATAATATAGATCCTCGAAATTTAGAATTAACCTGTATGGGAAATCAAGTTCCAATACATTTTGCAGGAGCTGCAGATGGTTCTTTTGATCCGGGAGATTACTTTGAGTTCTACGGAGACATCCATTACGGTGAAAATCATTATTACGATGATTATACATCGGAGAATTCTTATTATTTAACATTATTGGATCACCCTGGAAGCAGAATGGCAGTAGAAAATGGTGGATTAGGAAATATCCAAACGGGAGAATACATTATTCCAGAATCATATCAATATACTGTTCATTTCGAACAACAGAATACGAAGGATCATCTTGGAGCTCAAATTAGACCACCAGTAAATTACTATTACCGTGAAGATATCTGGTTTTGGGATAGAATTTATTCTCCATCATTAGAAGTATACTCTTTTGACCTTCAATATCCAGATCAGCGTCCTACAAAAAGATTTACAGCACAAGTCTGTCTTTTTAGCATTACATTTAATGAAGATAATTATAATCAGATCAACCACTCTGCTCAAATCAATATTAATTCATCACAGATTGGCTCTCATGAATGGAATGGACAAGCTGAACAAATGTTTGATAATTTAAGTAATCCAATACACAATAGTTATTTATTTCATGATGAGAATAATTTATACGTAAATCTTCCGGGAATTCCCGGCATAGAAAATCAGCAGGTTATGCTTGATTACTTTGATGTGACTTACTGGCGTGAATATAAAACCGATACAGATGAAATGAAATTTACCGAACCTCAAGATGAAGAACTAGGTTTATTCCAATTTGAACTGAATAATTTTTCTACTGATCAAGTTTCTGTCTATAAATTGGGAACAAGTTTTATTGAGAATATTCATGTAAAATCCTTTTTAGGAAATGGCTCTCCACCTTTTAAAATATCTTTTCAGGATAGTCTGTTCAATCAAAATACAGAGTATATTGCAGTCACGGAGGATAAGAAGAAATTACCTTCTATAATTCTTCCGAATATACCTTCTAATTTAAAATCACAAACCAATTTTGCTAAATACATTGTGATTACAATGACAGATTTCATTGAGAATGAATCACTTATGCAATTTAAGCT
>Ga0307992_1000525_pt1 | contig 24359 bp, 21 predicted proteins | sample EllFjometagen133_FD_203162 | JGI IMG/M metagenome (GOLD analysis project Ga0307992, IMG submission 203162) | Marine microbial communities from Ellis Fjord, Antarctic Ocean - #133 | ecosystem: Environmental > Aquatic > Marine > Unclassified | place: Southern Ocean | collected 2014-10-08
TAATTATTAACAATTTGTCTACCAGATACATAAACATCTTTCGGTTTGAAGCTGTGGAATAAACCAAAGAATAAATGACCAAACGCATTATCCTTATTCATTGGTGTTGGTGCTATATAAGGCACCATAAGCAAATCCGCTTCATATCCTTTTTCTATTTTCCCTGATTTGATATTTAAGATTTGATTGACATAATCATATGTATCATTAATCATTTGTTTAAGTTCACCTAATCCAAATAGATTTGGTGTTTGATCTAATAAGTGAGTTGCATAATATAGACTCAAGTATTCCGTAGTGATTGCTGATGATATGCCATCATTACCAATGATTACTGGAATGCCATAGTCTCTAAATTTTTTAAGTGGTGGAACACCAACACTGTTATTCATATTTGATGAAAAATTAACTGCGATGACACAATCATGCTTTTTAATGATTTCTAATTCTTCATCATCCACATAAATCCCATGTGCAATAATGCTCTTGGGATTTAAAAGACCATGTCTCTCTAATCTTTTGAGTATGCTTTCCTTATATTTTGATTTGCTATCTCGCTCATCAAGTACGCTTTCAGCAACATGAATATGAATAGGCATATCACCTAAAACTTTTTTAACCTTGATTAAAGTATCTTCAGATAAACTCATTGAAGCATGGAGTCCAAACAATCCTTTTGTGAATGGTGAATTATTATGCTTACTAAACTCAACATTTTCTTGAATTGCTTTTTCAACAGGAAATCTATCGCTCGTCTCAAAAGCAAATACACCTCTTAAATGCGCATGATCACATAAAGCTTTTCTCAAAGTATCTAATGATCCGGATATTTCAATACCACTCGCATGATGATCGATTAAGGTTGTTACACCATTTTTCATATGATCTACAGCACTAACAATACCACTATAAAAGGTTGTTTTATTATCTAAATTACGATCAAGTTTCCACCACAATTGATCAAGAATGTCTTGAAAGTTTAGTGGATGAAAAGGCACGCTCATTCCGCGTGCGAAAGTTGAATAAATATGTGTGTGTCCTGTAACTAATCCTGGCATTACTAAATGATCTTTCCCATCAATGATTTCATAGCCTTGATCAACAAATGTTTCCATTGGACCAACTTTGAGAATTTTATCATCAAAGATGACATATCCATTTTCTATGAATCGGTTAAAATCATAAACCTTGGAATTAATGATTGCTTTACTCATAGAAAATCACTTCCTTTGATAAGCTTTCCAGTATGCTTTATATAGATTCCATCCTTTAGGACAAACTTGCCTCTTACCATTGTTGAAATCACCTTTCCTGCAGAAGGAAGATTTTCATAAACCGAATAATCGCATGTTCCATGGTTTCCATGAACTCTTGCACTATCATCAGGTCTAAAGATGACGATATCCGCATCAAGTCCTTCTTTAATCTCGCCTTTAGAATGAAGTCCTTGAGTAAATGCAACTCTCTTTGTCATTTTTTCTATGACTTCATCACCAAGATGATATCTCATAATACCTAAAGCATGTTCAATACCACCAATGCCTAATGGCATCTCACGCAAGGTAGGTTTATCTTTATCTTTTTTCATAAATGCACAATGGTCTGTACCAATCGTATAAACCGCATCATGATATTTAAATAGCAATTCTTTTTCTTGCTGTGTTCTTAAAGGTGGAGCAAATGTATATAAATACCCATCTTTGCGTTTCAACTCTTTTTCAGTAAATGTAAAATATTGAGGACAGCTTTCAACAAAGAAATGCTGATTCAAAATATCAGGATAATTTTGAATCAATGCTTCTAATGTTCTACCGCTACTTAAATGAACCATATACATATACCCTTGTGTTTGTCTGGTATATTCTGCCAATTTAAGTGCTTCAGTTAGTTCACTTAAAGAAGGTCTACTTATCGTTAAATCTTTATATGTGAAATTGGAATCTAAACGAATCAAATCATCATTTTCAATATGCGCCATAATCAAAAAATGATATTTTTTTGATAGTTCGAGCAACTCAATGATCTCTTTATCGTAAGTACGTCTATTAGAATCCGAATATGTCGTAAATAACTTTAGTGTATTCATCCCTAATTCTTTCATCTTGACTACATAGGCTTCTAAATCACCTTTTGGATTTTTAATGCAAGCATGGAAATGATAATCAATTGCACTTTTTTTAGCCATTGCTAATCGTTCCTTGTAAGATCTTTCTAATTCAGCAACACAATCAGTTGGTTCTAAAAAATCGACATATGATGTCACACCACCATAAAGTGCAGCTAAGCTACCTGTATAGAAATCATCAACTGATTTGATAAAACCTAGATCCAACTCAAAATGAACATGAGGATCAATAATCCCAGGGAGTATTTCTAATCCTTTAGCATCAATAACTTCTGATGCAGAGAAAAGAGAATCACTTACTAAAGCGATTTTTTCACTTTTAATATATATATTTGTATGTTTCCACAGTTGATTGATGTATACTTTCCCGTTAATTATAGCTTTATCGTACATGAATATCTCCTATCTAGATACGTGAACAATCTTTACATCTTTAAGATTATAATGCTCTTTAACTTGTTCTAAAAAATCTATTCTAGTCACGAATATTAAATCTAAGTTTGATTCAAGAATTTTTCTGAAAATGCGATCATATCCATAGCCTTTTAGTTCAAACATACCAATTTCATCTAAATAAATAGGTTCGATTTTTTCTTCTATCATTTTCTCAATAGATTTTTCTATCCAGTTCAATGTAAAAAGATTGATTAAATAAGGTCCCATTTTACCTGCAGTTACAAAACTATTCGAATAATAATATTCGTGAAGTAATAAAACTTTATGTTCTTGTGTTGATAATTGAGTAGCAATAAAACTATGAACTTTAGATCCTTCCATTTTCTTAATTGAAATAAACCCATCACCTTTTTTATTATCGTAAAAAAGGTTTTTTAAAGTTGTTGTCTTACCTTCATTTATTTTCCCAGTAACGATGGTGATCATCAATAGTCTCCCTCATATGCTTTTGATTCTTCTTACCAAAATGTATTGCTAATATTTCAGCTGAAATCGAAATCGCAATATCTTCAGGTGCTCCGCCACCTAAATCAAGTCCTATTGGAGAATAGAAATGACTTAAGTCAACATCATCACCAAATTTCTTATAAGTCTCTGCTAAGTATATTTTGAGTTTATCAACAGAACAAAGCATCCCTATATATCTAGGATTCAATTTTAATTCTAATATTTTATTGATCACATGATAATCATACGTATGTGATGGTGTACAAACAACAACAAAACTGTTATCTTTAATCCCTTTTTCTTGGATGAAGTCAGCAAAATGCTGATGATAAACAACATCTCCGCCCTTAAAGGCATCTACTACTTCTTTTCTTTCATCGATAACAGTTACATGGAAATTTAAAGGTTTAAGAACATGAACAAGTGCTTGTCCAACATGACCTGCACCAAATATATATATAAAATTTTTAACGCCTAAAAATTCATAAAACAACGTAACAATCCCTCCACAAACCATAGGTAATGTTTTTGCTTCAGGTGTGACTTTTCCTTTATCAAGTAAATATTTTTCGGTTAAGTGTGTTCTGGATTTAAGGAGTTGTTTAGCTTTTTCGATTGCATAGTGTTCTAATGCTCCTCCTCCGACAGTACCAAAAAATTCACCCGTTTCAATAACAAGCAACTTCTTGCCAACTTCAACCGGCCCCTCGCCTTCTTTTTGAATTGCAGTAATCAAAACCATATCAATACCTTTAGCTTGGTTATCTACAATCTTTGAATATAAATCAATCATGTCATCATCTCTTTTCTGTTAGCAGTGTTATGTGTTACAAGAAAATAGTAAGGAGTACTGCAAAAACAAATGTTGATAATGAAAGAATTACATTTGGTTTGAAACTCAATGCTAGTTTTTGATTTAAAACAAGATGCACAATATGAATTACACCTAAAACTAATGCTTCCATAAGTCCTAGTAAAATGACAAATTGAACCATACTAGAAACACTTGCTAGTTGTGAAAATTGGAAATTTGTCAATGCATGATTAATTGCAATATTTCCTAAAAATAAAACTCTCCAAGAAAAACCTAATACTGCAATACCTGAAGCAACCGCTAGAATACTCTTTTTCTTAATTAGCGGTATGAAAACTACAAGAACAACAGATTGTAGCATCATAGCAATCATTGGATTATAAGTTTTAATTGCAGGTAACCCTGGCATAAAGAAATTAATCGCCTTAATGGTTGCTGCAATCGCTGCAACATAAATCATTGCTGATTTTGATTTTGTATTTTGATACGTGATAATCATTAAAGTTGCCGCAATTGGAAACATCACACTTCCAGATACCAATGGAGGTAAAAACTGCAAAGCATACCCAAGTGTTGCTTCTAAAATCCCCCAAATAGCCCCAAAGAACAATACGTAAACCCAAATACTTTTAGTTGTTTTCATTTTTTACTCTCCTTTTGTTTAAGATCTAACATGCCTTGATATATCTTTTGTGCAGTAATCGGTAATTTCGTGATTCTCACACCTGTTGCATTATAAACAGCATTAGCTAAAGCTGCGGGTGGTGTATCAATACCAATTTCGCCAACTGATTTCGCTCCAAATGGACCAGATTCTTCATAACTTTCAGCAAATTCAGTTGTCAATTTAATGATATTTTTAGTCGTTGGTATTGTATAACTTAAAAATCCGTTAGATAGAAGTCTACCTTTGCTACTATATTTAACTTCTTCATAAGCAGCCATTCCTAAACCTTGAACAATACCACCTTCAACTTGACCTTGAGCAAGTTTAGGGTTGATTGGTGTTCCGCAGTCAACGACACTGACATAATCAAGAACTTTATATTCGAAGGTTTCTTTATCTATTTCAATTTCAATGAACCCAGCCATGAATGGCGGTGGTGATTTTATGCCTACATAACTTCCTGTAGCGGTTAATTGTTTTTGATCTTCATTATAAGTCAATCTATTGCCTAATTCTGATAGTGTAATCTCTTTTTCTTTTGAAGAAAATGTTATACCATCAAACACTATATCTTCTAAATCAACCTTGAGTGCATGTGCTGCTTCTTTTAATAGCATCTGTTTCATAATCCGTGCAGCATTCAATACTGCATTACCAGATACGTATGTTGTACTTGAAGCATAAGCCCCAGTATCAAATGGTGTTAAATCAGAATCGGATGAGTAGACGATGACTTTATCAACTGTTGTCATCAATTCTTCAGCTGCAATTTGAGCTAAAATAGTATCACTACCTTGACCAATATCAGTTGCTCCAACCATCAGGTTATAAAAACCATCATCATTAAACTTGATTGTAGCTGCACCCATATCGATATAAGGAATACCACTGCCTTGCATTGCAATTGCCATACCTACGGATCTAATCTTTGTATCACTTATGTCGACTTTCGGATATGTTTCATTCCAATGAACTAACTCCATTCCTCTTTTAACACAATAATCTAACTTACATGTTTCCATATTCATTGCAGTACCTTCGGTACCTTCACCCATAATCGCGAATATTGGCGAAGTTTCACCCTCAACTATCATATTTTTTTGTCTAAATAGAATTGGATCCATACCAAGTTTTGCACATAACATATCGACGGCTGACTCTAAAGCAAAGTTACCTTGAATAGCTCCGTAACCCCTAAATGCACCAGCTGATACATGATTTGTATAAACAACCTGGCCAGCAAATCTAACCGCATCTACTTTGTTATAAAGTGGTAATACCTTGGCTCCAGTGACCATGAAGACGGTTAATGCATGTTCTCCATAAGCCCCTGTATCGGATAATACAAAACAATCTATTGCTTTTAAGGTGCCATCTTTCATAGCACCCAATTTAATATCGACTCTCATAGGATGTCTTGTATATGAAGATTCAAATACTTCTCTTCTTGTATAAACAATCTTTGATGGTTTACCTGTTTTAAGCGTAACTAAAGCAACAAACATTTCACCATGAAGTGCTTGCTTACCGCCAAATCCTCCACCAACTCTAGGTTTAATGATTCTAATTCTAGAAAGTGGAACATCAAGTGTTTGTGATAAAATTCTGCGAACATGGAAAGGTGTTTGTGTTGCTGTATATATCACGAGTCTATTTTGAAAATCTATTCTAGCATTTGCAGTATGAGGTTCCATCATTGCATGAGCTTGAGCTTGTGTGTAGAAAGATTGTTCTAAAACAACATCACATTCCTTAAGTACATCTTCAGCCTTGCCGACTTCCATTTGATAAGTTGCTGCAACATTCTTCTTTGGCTCAAAGCCAATTGGAAACATTTCTTTTATTCCGTCTTCAGGATGAATGACCGATGTATGTTCAAATGCTTTTTCAAAATCAAGCACAGGTTCTAATATCTCATATTCAACATCGATTAATTTTAGAGCTTGTACTGCAATATTTTCGCTTACAGCTGCAACACATGCAACTTCATCTCCGATGTATCTAACATATTCATCTAAAACAAATTTATCATGAGGTGATGGTTCAGGGTATCCTTGACCAGCACGTGTGAATGGCTTTCTAGGGACATCATGATGTGTTAGCACAAGTTCTACGCCTTCTAATGCTTTAGCTTTAGATACGTCTATTGATTTTATTTTTGCAAATGCATGGGGACTTCTAAGAATTTTTATGATGAGTGAATTTGGATCAGCTAAATCATTGGTATAAGCTGGTCTTCCCATCATAATTCCCTTACCGTCTATTGAAGGTGTTTTTTGATTAACTACTTTCATTTTTTCACCTCCAAATAACTTTTAATTGCTTTAAATTGTGCGTGATATCCAGTACATCTACATAAATTACCAACAATGTAATCTTTTATTTCATCGTCAGTAGGATTTTCTATTTCATTTTTAAGAGCGTAAATGGTAAGCGCCATACCTGTATTACAAAATCCACATTGATCAGCACCTTCTTCGCCAAAGAAATGACTAATTTCTTCAACTTCTTTTTGAAGACCATCAACAGTTGTTATTTTATGCCCATCTGCTCTCAGAGATAATAACGTACATGAAAGAACTGGTTTCCCGTCCATTAAGACTGTACAAACACCACAAGTAGATTCGTTACATCCGTTTTTAACACTTGTGATATGATTATTTCTTAGTGTTTCAAGTAGATACTCATTCTCTGATACATCAAATTCACGATTTCTACCATTCAAATTGAATTTTACTTTCATTTGGATGCCACCTCCTTGATGCCTCTTTTAACATAAGTTTTAGCTAAAGTCTTTCTGTAGTCTTCGCTTGCTGCTTTATTATTCCCAAACTTCATAGTATCTAATACAATTTGGGCAGTTTGTTCTATAATGTCTTCTGTTATTTTTACTTGTTTATCTAAGAATGCCGATGCTTCATGTGAAAGCAAAGGAGCACCTGGACGTGAGCCAAGTGAGATTTGATATTTATTTCCTTGTTGAAAAACAGCAATATTTAATATCGCAAATTCTAATGCAGTCACAGATACTTTCTTAAAGAATCCTTTTCCAGGACTCTTTTGGATGATGATATGTGTTAAAATGTCCGTTACTTTTCCTTTAGAATTCAAAAAGTTTTCTAAACTAATTTCTCTTTTTGGAAAAAAGACAAGTTTAACATTGAGGGTTAAAAGTGATGTAATGATATCAGAAAAAGCATATCTTCCAGCAATCGTTCCACCTATTGTAGCAATATTTCTAAACCCAATACCTAATATTTCACTCAAACTTTCACTAACAAAACCTCCACCTAACGCTTTAATGGCGGGATTCGATTCTAGTTCATGAAGTGTAACTAAAGCTCCAATTTCAATTGTATCTTTTGTTTCAATAATTTGGTCGAAGCCTAGCCCAACCAAATCAACCAAAGTGTTTACACTTGGTGAAGATTGCTTTAGCCATGCTCCTCCTCCTAAAATTGAATTTTTAGGATTTTCATTGAGGATTTGATAAGCTTCTTCGATTGATTTTGCTTTATGATACTGATTAATCTCCATTTTTCTCTTCCTTTCTCGTTGGTTTTTCAAGTCTTAAATAATCTTCAATTGTATCAATATCGGTTAATATGTTAGGATCATTCGTTTCGATAATTTCTAAGTCATGTCGATTTCTAAATACTTTTAGATTTGATGCTACAGGCTCATCAATAAGCGATTTAATCAAATGCTTTTGAATAAAAAGCGGATGTCCTTTTCTGCCTATATAGCTAGGTACTCTCATCTCCTTCGTTCCCTTAAGTAACCTTTCGTAGGTTGAAGGGTGAACAAATGGACAATCACCAGGTAGAACAAAAAAATCTTCAGAGATGACATCAGCTCCAGTTTGAATGGAACTAAACATGCCATTATGGTAGTTCTTATTTTCGACACAATAAACGTTTTTCATGCCTTTCAAAGCATTATCAATTTCTTCGTGATAATGACCTGTAATGACAAAAATATGGCTGACAAAGGGCATCATACCATCGATTGCGTGACAGATTAATGATTTTTTTTTGAACATTAAAAGCATTTTATTCGTTCTTGCTCGACTGGAGTATCCAGCCGCTAAGATGATTCCATCTGCCATATGGAACTCCTCAAGTTTTATATTAAAACGGGTTTAGATTTCTCACCCAACTTGTTCTGATTTTGATACATCTTAAAAATTTGTTTTTTTTGCATTATCTTTACTCATATAATAGCACTAAATCAAAAAATAAACAACACTTTGTAAAAGTGCTGTTTGTTTTAAGTCGTTAAATTATTCTAATTATTCGCTTAATTTCTAGGTTCATATAGAGTCATATAATATCTCGATTTTTGATCCATAAGTAATTTTTTAAGTGGGGCATATAACCATAAAATGGTTAAAAAATTACTGACTCCCATAATAATTTCAAATAAAACATCTGCATACAAATAACTTAAAAATGGAATATCTAATAACCAAACTGATACTGGAATAAATAACCATCCGTATACAAAACCAAAGAAAAATCCGAAAATTGCGAGTGCCCACGCAGACTTAGCTTTCTTAAAGACTGTATGAAGCAAAAACGGAATCAATAACCATCCAATGAGCATTGCTGGTATTTGCATTAAAATGACGGGTCCAAATGGTGATAATATATTGACAGCAAGCACATGTAAAACGACGACTAATGACGTCTTCTTAAAACCTATAACTCTGCTGTATAAGACAATTAATAGCGTCGTAAATTGTACATTAGGCAAGAAGGAAAGTGCTAATTGTTGTACAAAAAGGATCGATGCTAGGATTGCAATGAGTGCTGCATCTTTAATCGCTTGATGTTTTTGGCTCATGATAATCCCTCCAAAACAGATGCATAAGAAATCCTAATTTTATCTTGATTAACAAATGATAAATCACTGACACCTTGAGTAGTTAAATGATACTCATTTTCATCATAAATTTCGAACTTCAAAAAGCTATTTTGCCAATCTGTTTGTACGCTAAAATCATCATTTGCTATACCGAGTAATACCTTACCTTGATAACCAAATCCTTTGAAATCATATGAGCATGTATCATCGGCTTCATAGCTTGATGACGCACATGTAAGATTGAATTCTCTATTTATAGCATCAAAGAAATTATCATCTTTTTGATAGACTACATCCTGATCAAATACTGTATTTCCAAGTTCATCGATAATAACGATTCTTACGGATCCATCAGATGTTGCTTGATTGCTATCATTCAATCGATACACTAAAATAGCAGCTATAGAAACTACAAGAATACTGACGACTATTTTTAGTATGATTGATTTCATCTTTTGGACTCCTTTAAGGTTTATTAAAAATTAAAAATCGAATAAGTTAAATGCTGGGTTACCGTAAATATCTCTATATATTTTATATGCAACAAGTGCTGAAAATACTTGTGGTGTCGAAAATGCCATATCTGCTTGATCATCAGCTAATTGCCATTTATATGCGCCATCTATTTCATAACCAAGTAATGCTTCTATGAGATCTACATCATTAGTTTGATAGGTTTCTCCTCTTGGATTAATACCTTGAGCAACGAGACCTAAAATGACTGTTGCAGTAGATGATGAATTAGCATTGCCCCATGATTCAACACCAGTTTCTGTAAGCATTGTTTGTATGTACGCAACCATATCATCTATTGTTTGAGTAGTTGCTGAATTTTCTGTGTAAGGTGCTAATGCAAGTAAGATCATACCTGCATAATCAGCATCCATAAATGCAGGAGTTGAAGTCAATAATGTACTGATTAAAGTATCAATTTGTTCAGTTGATCCATCAGTCATTGTTAGTGCTGTTAGAAGGGAAACTGCATCATAAGAATTCGTTGATTCAAAGCCTGATAAAGCGGTTTTCGATGTATCTAAATTTTGAGCATACGCTTTTTCAAGAACAGTTATTTTAAAAGTATCTGCTATCTTATCTCTAGTCATTGTTGCATACGATGAAGGGAGTGAAGCTGCTGACAATTCAGGAACACTATACCCTTTCAAATCAAGCTGTTTAATTGCTGCCAATGTATAATGATCAACAGCGTCATCGCTAATATAAGTTGCATAATAATTATCAATAAATAATTGGATTAATCGGTCAACTTCAAGATCCGTTTCATCTAAAGTTGTTGTCTCAATAAACGATATTTTCATACCGCTAACCAACTCAACCTCTTCTAATGTTTCTGTTGATACGACATCATTAACTTTGACAACATAATAATAATTATACGTCACCTGATATTCTGTTGGATAATAGCTATCAACACCGTTAATGAAATTGCCAATATCATAAACTGTGTAATCCAATCCAACTTTAGCATCAATTAAATCAAATACATTAAGTGAGTCATCTTCTTCATAGATAATCTGTTCACTTAATACAACCTCATCATGGATATTAACAACTTCCATCTCAAAGAATAGCGGATCGGAATCTTGACATCCAGCAAGCGTCACCGATACAAGTAAAACCAAAACTGCAAACAAAATCTTTTTCATGTCATTTTCTCCTTGTAATATATAAAAATCCACACCTTTTGGAGTGTGGAAATAGACAAAAAAGCGTTGTCCTTCTCAACCCCAGAAGAGAACTATAAGTTGACGATTTCGGTAGGTCTCCCGGCTTAACATCATCCTACTTTGCACCTTCCCGCTTTTAAGCAGTGGTTTTTGCATTTCGTCCGTTTCACGGTTGCTGGGACAGCTCAAGATTTAAACTTGATTCCCTGTTATGTTTGTTTCAACACCGACTGGTCAATTTAGTTACTTTAATTATAAAGCATGAAGCACTGTTAATCAATAGAAAATCTAAATTATAATAACTTTTTTTGATATTACTCTATATTTAAAATCTGATATATTGAATTAAGTAGTTCATCGCGCAATTCATGTACTGAATGAAGCATCTCATGAACTTGATTTTTATACTGCTTAGCAGCAATTTTATCATCTAATCCAGGTAGATTAATCAAAACGTTCATACAAGCACCTTCAACACCTACTGCTAATGACATAATTGCAACACCTACATCGGAAATGGTTTGCTTATTACCATATTTAATCAGAAATGGAAATTGATGCATCGCAGCAACAGATACACTTGCTACTCTCATTGGTACAAGAATAGCTTGTTGCGTACCTTCTTGTATCTTCTCATTTCTTATTTCTTTTTCTTCTTGTGTTGTTTTTGGCATTTTATATGCTTTCATAATTAAATTAAAAGCCTCGGTATCTTGATCTATGTATGATGCTAAAATATCTTTCACTAAAATCAATTCTTTATGCACATCTAAAAATTCCATCTGTATTTTAGGTGAATAAGCTAGATATTTCTTTTTCCCGACGGTTAAGTGACCTACCATTCTAGCAAGCGATACACCTAGCGTAGAAGACAATGCTGCAACTGATCCACCACCTGGAGCAGGTGACTTGGAGTCAATCTCATCAATAAATTCTTTAATCGTTAAATCGATAAGTTTCATGATTCCCTCACAATCTGTCTATTATAGACAACAAATTTTCCATTAATTAGAACATGTTTTGTATGATTAATACCATAATGATAGAATAAATAGTTTAAATTTGGAATATCCATTAATATAATATCGGCATCTTTACCTATTTCGATTGATCCTTTAGTTTCAGCTAAACCCAAATGATATGCAGGATTAATGGTTACCGCATTTAATATCTCATGTGGATTCATTTTCAATTGATTGGATGCTAAATGCATGATCAATTGAAAATTCTCAGTTGGACAACTTCCGGGATTATAATCTCCTGCAATTGAAACAGCAACATTCGAGTCAATCATCTTTCTAGCTCTTGCATATCCCTTACCCAAATAAAACGATGTTCCGGGTAATAGATTAGCTACAGTATTACTAGATGCAAGCTTTTTTATATCTTCATCAGATACTGCCATCAAATGATCAACACTTGTTGCATTGAGTTTGACACCTAATCCAGCTCCACCTAATGAATCTATTTCATCGGCGTGCAATTTAACAGAAAACCCTAGTTTTTGTGCTGCTTTAAGGATCTGCTCTGTTTCTTTTATTGAAAATACACCTGTTTCACAAAATACATCAACAGAATCAGCTAGATTTTCTTTTCTGATAATCTTCATATCTTCAATTAATTGGTTAACATAACCAATTTTATTTTCTTTATATTCTTTTGGTACAGCATGAGCACCCATATAGGTTGATTTGATAAAAACAGGATGCGTTTCATTTATTTTTTGAGCAACCTTGAGTTGCTTGACTTCTGTTTCAAGATTTAATCCATATCCACTTTTAGCTTCTATAGCTGTTACACCATATAACATCATTTCATCTAAAGAGTGATAAGCTTTATCATAAAGTTCATCAAATGATGACTTCCTGGTTTTTTCAACAGTCCCTAAAATACCCCCACCTGCTTTTAAGATATCTAAATAAGGAACGCCTGCTCTTAATTTTGCATATTCATCTTCTCTTGATCCGGAATGCACCAAATGTGTATGAGAATCAATAAGTCCAGGTAGGACAATACCGCCATTCGCATTGTGAATAACTGTCTTATCAGATATATATTTCGAATAATCATGATCTCCAAAATCAATAATTTGTCCTTGATCAATTGCAATAAATGCATTCTTGATTTCAAGGATTTCAGTCATATCTTTCCCTTTGACTGGAGGGGATACTTTAGGTGTATACAATACACCAATATTATGAATAATTAGATTAGCAATCATAAGCCCTCCTTATAAATTAGCTTCAATGACTTTAAGATCATCGAAATCTCTTAGTTTCAAATATTTAATAGCATATTTAACCACATCTTTAATCGGCATTGATTTGCTAAATGGAATCTCATTGACTAGACTATAATACCTAACCGATCTAATTAAGGCATCGAGAGGAACTAACCCTACAACTTCGGAACCTGTGATTTCAATATGATATCGCTTGGCTTCCATCTTCACAGTTTCAAAGATACGGTAAATCGGATTTTTCTTATAATCTAAAATATTCATTGTTACTTGAACATGACCTCTTTCTTCAAGAAATACCGGTCCAGCTTGAATATATGTAAATCCTCCACTTGATTGTCTAATTGCTTTGGCAATATTGCCCGCTATTTTAACGTCAGTGGTATTTAAGTCGATATTATAGGCAATAAGTGGGATTCTAGCACCTATCGCCGTTACGCCGAAGGTTTTATGCATGACAGAGGGTCCAAAATCAGGTTTCCAGTCTGAATCTTTGATTTTTTCGCTCATTTGCTCAAACTCACCTTTTCTAATATTGGGTAAATTGACCCTAGATGGAAATTGCGCAGCTTTAGCATAAAGATAGATTGAAATATTTAATGCCGAAGAAACCTTTTGTGCAAGAAGTTTTGCATAAGTAATGCATTCTTCGATTGAAATATCCGAAATAGGAATAAATGGAACCACATCAACAGCTCCCATTCTTGCATGCTCTCCTTGATGTAAGTTCATATCTATTTTTTCTTCTGCTCTTCTAAAAAATTCTATAAGAGGTTCTATCATCATCTCAGGATTTCCAATAAGTGTGATAACACTCCTGTTATAGTCCTTGTCTGGTTCAACACTAATTAATTTAAATCCTTTTATATTTTTTAGTGGTTTGGTAATATACTCTATTTTATCTAAATTTCTACCTTCTGAAATATTAGGGACACACTGTACAATTGGATTCATTAATTATTCTCCTTCTTATATTGATTCACTGCCTTTAATATCACTTGGTCGTCTGCAATATTTGGCAATGTAATTAATGAATTGTTATCTAAAAGATTATATGCTTGGGCTACTTCAATAGAATGTTCGTTTCTTGCCCAAGATCTTCTAGATACGCCTGCCATAACATCATAAAGCATTGCAGAATCTAAAATGTCATCCGTGCGCTTCGATCCATCTAATACCATCCCATAGCCACCATTGATTACCTTGCCAATACCAACTCCTCCACCATTATGAAGTGAAACTAAGCTCATGCCTCTTGAAGCATTACCTAAAGCAACTTGAGTTGCCATTTCTGCCATGACATTTGAACCATCTTTAATATTCGATGTTTCTCTAAAAGGACTATCTGTCCCTCCTGCATCATGGTGATCTCTTCCGAGCATGATTGGACCAACAAGTTTATTTCTAACCATGTCATTAAATTTTTTAGCAATCTTTAATCTGCCATATGCATCTTGATACAAAATTCTTGCTTGAGTCCCAACAACTAACTTATTCTTTTTAGCATCTCTAATCCAATTATAGTTATCCAAATCTTGGAATCTTCTCTTATAGTCAATAGCATCCATTGCTGCTTGATCCGTTAATTCAAGATCTTCTTCACGTCCTGATAAGCATACCCATCTAAATGGTCCATATCCATAATCAAATAAAATGGGACCCATAATATCTTCAACATATGATGGATAAACAAATCCATCAAGATCGTTTTCTTTATTTCTGCAAATATCCTTAACTCCAGAGTCATAAATAGCTTTACAAAAACTATTACCATAATCGAAAAAGTATGTCCCCTGATCAACTAATTTTCCGATTGCTTGATAATGTTTTTTTAAGCTTTGATTAACAAGTTTTGTAAAAGCCTCTTTATCCTTTTTAAGGAGCTCCGTTCTTTGTTCAAAGGTTAAACCTTGAGGTGTATATCCGCCATCATAGACTGCATGACAACTTGTTTGATCACTTAATAAGTCGATATGCTTATGATGTTTTCCTGCGTATTCCAATAGATCAACAATATTCCCATGAAATGCTATGGCCCTACTTTCTTTTAAGTCCATTGCCACTTGAGCTTCTTCAAATGCTTTTTGAGGCGAATCAGTAATGATACTAACCCATCCTTGTTTATGTCTCGTTTCAATTCTCGAAATATCGACTTCTGCAATAATCCCTACACCACCTGAAATCTCAATTGCTTTACCTTGAGCCCCACTCATTCCCCCTAATCCAGAAGAAACAAAAAGTTTGCCTTTTAAGTCTTGATCTTCGGCAATGCCTAATTTCATTCGACCTGCATTAAGAAGTGTTGAATATGTCCCATGAACAATGCCTTGAGGTCCGATATACATCCATCCACCAGCAGTCATTTGTCCATAATTAGCGACACCTAAAGCTGATGCTCTTTGGAACCCTAGTGCATTATCATATTGTCCAATCATCAGTCCATTGGTAAGGATGACTCTTGGAGATTGTTTGTTTGATTTAAATAAACCTAATGGATGACCTGATAAAATCACAAGCGTTTGCTCATCATTCAAAATTTCTAAATATTTTTTAACAAGCTGATATTGCATCCAATTTTGGAAGACTTGTCCTGTTTCTCCATATGTAACGAGTTCATATGGATAGAGTGCAACATCAAAATCAAGGTTATTATCAATCATAACCTGAAATGCCTTACCTTCTATAATCTGTCCTTGATACGCATCAATAGGTTTTCCTTTAATTTGTCCTAATGGACGAAATCTATACCCATAAATTCTTCCTTTTGTAAATAGTTCATTAGCAAACTCTAATGCCATCTTTTCATGCCATGCTTTAGGTATATACCTTAATGCATTTTTAATTGCTAATTGAATTTCACTTTCAGTAAGAACGAGTTCTCTTTTAGGAGCTCTTCTTATGGAAGGATTAAATACAGGATCTTCAGGTAGACTAGAAAAAACATCCATCAATTTAATTTCTTTTTGTTTAATCAATTTACATTCCTCCTATTAAAAAACATGTTTATAAAACTCATCATCAATCAAGATTTTTTCCATTAGATGTAAATATGGAAACATCACTTCATCCTTATGAATAAATGGTATTCGAGATCTTATGAATGTATATGCTTTTCCTGTTTTATCGCCTTGAATGGCCTTTTCTCTGAAATCTAAAGCTTGTGCTCCAACAAATAACTCCATGGCAATAACCTTTCTTGAATTATCAAGAATTGACTTTGCTTTTCTTGCTGATATAGCTCCCATCGATACATGATCTTCTTGATTCGCAGAAGATGGAATAGAATCAACTGATGCCGGATGTGCAAGTACTTTATTTTCACTAACGAGTGATGCAGCTGTATATTGAACAATCATAAATCCAGAATTCAATCCTGAATATTTGGTTAAAAATGGGGGTAATCCATTTGATAAATTAGGATTCACCATGCGTTCAATTCTTCGTTCGCTAATATTAGCAAGTTCTGCTAATGCGATTGCCAAATAATCTAATGCTAAGGCAAGTGGCTCTCCATGAAAATTACCTGCACTAATCGCTTCGTTTGAATCGGCAAATAATATTGGATTATCCGTAACTGCATTCATTTCTCTTTCAACAATATCTAAGACATGTTGCATCGCATCTTGAATTGCTCCATGAACTTGAGGTGTACATCTCAGACTATATGCATCTTGAACTCTGAGTTCGTTTTGATGTGTAATATACTGACTACCTTTTAAATTATTTTTAATATCCGATGCTACTCTTATTTGTCCCTTTTGTCCTCTAACTTGTTGAACCCTTGGATCAAATGCATCAATGACACCACCTAAAGCTTCCATAGATAGAGCAACCGATAGGTTAGCAAATTCAAGTAATTTCAGACTATCATATAAGACAAGTCCACCAATTGCATTCATCGCTTGAGTGCCATTGATCAAACTTAACCCCTCTTTTGCACGAAGTTCGGGTATAGGCATAATACCTGCTTTAATGAATGCATCTTTTGTATTCATCTTCACACCTTCAAAAAAAACTTCACCTAATCCTATTAAAGGAAGACTCATATGTGATAATAATGCTAAGTCACCGCTTGCTCCAAGACTACCTTTTTCATAGACGACAGGAATAACATTCTTATTCAGCAATTCCATGAGCTTTTCGATTGTTGATAAACGAATACCACTGTATCCTTTAATTAATGCATTGATTCTAAGAACCATCATGGCTCTTACCTCTTCAATTAATAATGGATTGCCTACGCCACATGCATGGCTCATTAATAAGTTTGCCTGTAGTTTATTAACTTCTTTCTTTTCTATAATCACATTTGCTAAACACCCAAATCCAGTATTTATTCCATAAACAGCTTTCCCATCATCAACAACTTTTTCAACAAACAAACTCGCTTTTTTAACGAGTTCTTGACTTGATTCTAAAATAGAAACTTTTTCATGGTCTCTTGCTACATTTTTTAAGTTTTCTAGAGTTAAAGATTGTCCATCTAATATAATCATTTCTCACCTCGAGGCATCTATTTTTTTGATATTTGTTAATAAAATGATAACGCTTACTTATATTTATATTCTACCATAATAATTAAATACATATAACCCCCAGACAACAACAAAAAAGGACATAGTGCTTTGCACTACATCCTAATAGATTTAAATTATCTCTTTATTCTTCAGAACTTAACTTTGACTGAACATATTTAACGACTTCATCTTCCGTCTTCAAAGATAAAACATGGTTTGCAATATCCTCTAGTTCACTCATTTGATGAGATGTAATCATTTTTTTTATACCTGCGACAGATGAGTTGTTCATGCTTAATTTTCTCATACCCATCCCTAATAATACTGGTGCTGCGATTAAATCCCCACCAGATTCACCGCATACTGACAACGGTTTACCTGCTTTATTAAATGCATCAATAGCCATTTTCATCACTCTAAACATACTTGGGGCATAACTTTGGAAGTAGTTTGAGACCATTGGATTCATCCGGTCAACTGCAAGTAAATATTGACATAAGTCGTTTGTTCCAATACTCGCAAAATCAACAATTTCAGCTACATGATCTGCAACCATAATAATCGATGGTATTTCAATCATGATTCCAAATTTAAAGGAAGGATTATACTTTATTTTCTGATCATTCAATTCTTTTTTAACATCTTCTAGTATTGCTTGGATTTTATAGATATCATCCAGGCTTCCAACCATTGGAAACATCAACCAAAGATTGCCAAAAACAGAAGCTCTAAGTGCTGCTCTAAGTTGTGTTTTAAACATCTCTATATAATTAAAAGATAACCGAATTGCTCTATTACCTAAAAATGGATTATCTTCCTTAGGTAATTTAAGATAGTCTAAATCTTTATCTCCACCTATATCAAATGTTCTTAGAACGACTGGTTTCATCTTGAATTTCTCTAATGTCTTTTTATAAACCTCAAATTGAGCATCCTCAGTAGGCATTTGAGTGCTTTCCATATAAAGAAATTCTGATCTAAACAATCCAATACCATCAACAAATGGCTCGTTTTCCAATTCTTCTTGACTTGCAGAACCAATATTTAAGTCAACATCAATCTTTATGCCATCCCGTGTTACTGGTTTAATGCCAACAAATCTTTTCACAATCTCTTGTTTAAATAAATAGTCCTTTTGCATATTTTTGTATTTTTCAATAGTTTCATTATTCGGATTAATCATTATTTTTCCATTAATCGCATCGACAATCATCCAATCATTTTGTTTAATGTCATCAAAAACATGATCAACACCTAAAATGGCTGGTATTTCATAGCTTTTAGCAATAATTGCCGTATGTGACGTCATACCACCTACTTCAGTGATAATAGCTTGAACATTTTCTCTATCTAAAGTCGCTGTTTGTGATGGATATAAATCTTGAGCTATCACAATTGAAAACTGATTTAATAAAGACAAATTTGATTCCTCAACACCATCTGAAATTCGAAATAATCTATTTCTAACATCCTTTAAATCAGCAACACGCTCGCCCATTAGCAAATCATCAACTTGTAATAGCATATGAATGTACTTATCATAAACAGTTTTGATTGCATATCTAAATGAATAATGCTTATCTTTAATTAGAGTATTTATTTCCTTGATAACAGCAGCATCACTTAATATTTCTAGATGAGCATCAAATATCTCTGCTTTATCATCATTTTTATCTTCAAGTAATTTTTGAATTTTCTCAATTTCTAAAAAGGCTTGTTGCTTCGTACTGATAAACTTCTCTAATTCTTGTCCTACTAAAGAAATATCAATAATTTCTTCGTTTATTTGTGGAATATACTGTTTATAGATATAAGCTCGTCCAATACCAATACCCTTAGATACCAAATTACCTTTTTGAATTGTTTTCATAGTTTACTAGCTCCTATAATTTCATTTGATGTGAAATGATACGCCTTGCTAATTCTTTTTAATCTTCTATAATAATAATTCTATAACTGCGTATGCAATACCTTCATCGTCATTAGATAATGTAATAAAATCAGCGCTTTTTAATGCGTTTTTACTGCCGTTTGCAGTAACAACGCTAATTCCTGCAACTTCGAACATGCTAATATCATTATCATAATCACCAAAAACACAAACTTGATCTAAACTAATTTTCATGTATTCAGCAATTTTTTTTACAGCATTACCTTTGCTAACTCCGACAGATGAGATATCAACATATCCTACACCCGATGTCATATGCATTAATTTTGTATTTTCATCAACAAATCGTTGAATTTTTTTCTTTTTTGTAGAATCCGTTTCATAGATAAGTATTTTTTCAATATGTCCATAATCATCTATGCCATCATCATAAGTAACAATTTCAATTTCTTCTGATTGTTGTTCTCTTGCATGCTCATTATATAAATTGAACTTCGCAATTCTCTCGCTATATGGTTGAAAATAAGATGCATCTCTTTTTAGGATATTACATTCAATATGATTTGCAACACAAAACTCAACAACTTTCTTTGAATCATTTGGCTCGGAAAATAATTGTTGTATCGGTTTATTGATAGAAAGATCATCAATACTCGCTCCATTTGATGAGATAACAAAATCCTTTAATTCTAAGATTTCAAAAAAGCTTTTTAGCATACTGTATATTCTTCCAGATGCAATAGCGATCTTGATTCCTTTTTTTCTGAGTTCGTCAATTGCAAGTCTGCTATGATCTGATATTTTGCTTTGACTATTTAATAATGTTCCATCTAAATCAAAGACAACCAATTTAACATCCTTGCCTTTTAGCTTCATTGCTTCTAAATCCATGTTGTTAACTCCCTATCAAGATATAATTGTGGGTGGCGAAATATCCGCCACCCATAGATATTGTAACTTATTTTATCTATTTTTGATAATATTTAAACCATTTTATCCTATTAAAATTGATGATCAGCAACGAGTACCGCTAAAGCGATGCTGTAATACTTGCTATCCTTAGAATCTGCTCTAGAAGTCAAAACAATAGGTTTCATAGCACCTGCAATAACACTTGCGCTTCTAGCATTAGCAAGAAACATCATGCTTTTATAAAATACATTACCCGATTCAATTTGAGGCATTAATAGGAAATCCACATCTCCAGCCATAGGATCAGTTACACCTTTACGTAATGCAGCTTGTTTATTAATTGCATTATCAATTGCAAATGGTCCACCAACAATACACTCTTTTATTCGGTCATTTTGATTTCTAAATATGAGTTCTTGGGCATCTAAAGTTGCCTGCATCTTAGGATTAACTTTTTCAACAGCAGCTATGCATCCAACTAAAGGCATTTTAATGCCTAGAGATTGTGCAATAGCAACACCGTTTTCAATAATTTCTTGCTTAATTTCAACATCTGGGGCAATATTCATTGCACCATCACTCATTAATAATAATTTGTGGTATGTTGGTATTTCCATCACACTGACGTGAGATAACCTATTCGGTGTTCTCATTCCAAATTCTTTATCTAAGGCAGCGTGTAATATGATTGATGTATCTACCATACCCTTCATTAGTATATCTGCTTTATTTTGACAAATCATCTTAACTGATGCTTGGCAAGCAAGAACAGGATCAGGGATGTCAATGATTTCATATTCTTCGACGTTCATCTTTAATTGATGCATGATTTTTGTAATTTCAGATCCATCGCCAACCAGTATTGCATGAACAATGCTATCTTTTTGTGCCATATGAACAGCTTCCAATACATGCTCATCATTTGCCACAGCAACAACAATTGTTTTTGTTTCTAATAATTGTGCTCTTTTAACAATATCCATCATTGTTTTTATCATATAATCACCTATAAATATTCTTTCGCTTTTTCATCACCCTTAAGTACACGATATGCACCATAGGCTAAAGCTTCCATTTCATCTTCACCTGGATAAACCATCACAGGTGCAATAAAATCTACTCTTTCTTTAATGAGATCAACTGTCATTGGATTGTATGCAAGTCCACCAGTAATGATAATCGCATCAACCTTACCTTTAAGTACTGTACTACAGCTACCAATCTCTTTAGCTATCTGGTAGCACATGACCTCATAGATAAATCGTGCTTTTTCATCACCTTCAGCGATTCTTTTTCTTATTTCAGCACCATCATTAGTTCCTAAATAAGCAACTAAACCACCTTGCCCATAATTCTTTTTTTTAATTTCAGCAAGTGTATATTTTCCTGATAATACCATTTTATATAATGGCCCCATAGGTACTGAACCACTTCTTTCAGGCGACATAGGACCATCACCATCTAAAGCGTTATTCACGTCAATTACACGTCCTTTTTGATGTGCACCAACACTGATTCCACCGCCTAAATGAGCGATAATTAGGTTTAAATCTTTATAATTTTTATTTAGATCGTTACTCGCCTTTAGGGCAACTGCCTTTTGATTGAGTGCGTGAAATAAACTCACTCTTTTAATTTCCGGCATACCCGTATATCTTGCGATATCTTCCATTTCGTCAACAGCAACAGGATCTACAATAAAACTTGGTAAGTGATAATGATCTGCTATATTTTTAGCAATCAAACAACCAAGATTTGATGCATGTTCTCCTCTTGGATATATCTTCATAAAATCAATCATTTTTTGATTGATTTCATATGTTCCTCCTTCGATCGGATCAAGCATTCCGCCTCTTCCAACAACACCATCTAATTCGTTTAAATCAAACCCTGATGACTCAAGTGCTTGATTAATTGCATCCATTCTAAAATCATATTGGTCAATAACATGTGCAAAATGGGAAATCTTTTTCACGTCATGTTTGACACTATGAGTATAAATTGGAGTTTTGTTTTCATAGATAGCTAATTTTGTTGAAGTTGAACCTGGATTAATCGCAAGAATTTTGTATTTTTTCATATTCTCTCCTAATACAATAATTTATATAGTCTTATATTTATAGTTTTTCGATAGCCCCTAAGCGCTCTGAAGCTGCAGGGTGTGAGTAATGCAATAAAATGAATAGTGGATGCGGATTTAAATTTGCATAGTTTTCTTTAACTAGAATACGTAATGCTGATATCATATGTTTTTTATCAACATATTTTGTTGAAAAAGAATCTGCAGCATATTCTGCTTTTCTACTAAGATAATTTAAAGGAATGCCTAATAAAAAATCTAAAGGCTCAATCAAGATACTAAATAAGATTAATCCGAATCCTAAATGAATACCTGATAATCCAAATGCAGTTCCCAATGAAGCAGATTGCATAATTAATCCCAAAATGAGTGCATAGATACCAAATATGAATGCACGCTGTAAAATCATTTTTGGAGCATCCTTATGCATCGCATGCCCAAGTTCATGAGCTAAAACTGCAAGAATCTCATCTTCTGATAATTTTTCAACGAGTGTATCGTATAAAACAACTTCTCTTGTTTTACCGAGTCCACTAAAAAACGCATTAAGTTTAGTTGATCTTTTTGATGCATCCATAATTGAAATAGCTTTAACCTGAAAACCTACTTGAGTTGCCAACGCTTCAATCTTAGTTCTAAGCTCTCCTTCAGGTAAAGGCGATAACTTATTGAACAGCTTAACAAATACTTTCGTAGTTAAAATAAACATTAATATAATGATGATGACTAATGCAACCCATGCAGTTAAAACAAATAACCAAAGGTGATCTACAAATGTAATGTATAAGAAGCTAATTAAAGCAATCAATCCTCCAATTAATACAATCGTCACCAATAAGTTTTTAAACAAATCAATGTAAAAAGTTTTCTTCTTAGTTTTATTAAATTCATATTTTTCTTCAATAACGAATGTCGCATAATAATCAAAAGGAATATTAATAATTGAAGTCCCAACTATGATGATTCCTAAAAATACAAGTGTTTGTAATGTAGGGCTACTCATCCAACTTGTTGTCCATCCTTCTAAAGTTCCAAAGAATCCAGCAATTAGTAATACAAGCATTATTGCAGTATTTAAAGTCTTTTTAATTAAACCAAATCTCATGGTTTCCATTGTATAGTTTAACCATTTACTATACTGTTCTTGATCATAGATATCATTAACATTTTCTGGAATAGGATTTTTCCTATAATTATAATTTAATAATGAAAACACTAAATCCAATGCAAACATGATAATGATAAGTCCAACTATTAAATAAGCAATCATATATACCCTCCTTAAGGTTTAATTGTCAATAGGTTTAAATGTTGATGTGAAATGTCTTAATATAGGCGATTCATACGTGAATTCATATCCCTTAAGTTCGTCTCTATGCTGATATACATGGATAACTGCATCAGCAACAACATCCATATGGGCATATGTATAAACGCGTCTTGGAATCGTTAAACGCATCAATTCTAATTCGGCTTCCTTGTTTTCATGTGTATCAGGATCTCTACCCAAGAGTAGGGAACCAATTTCAACAGTTCTTACTCCGGCTTCTAAATAGATTGCATTCGTAAGTGAAAGTGCAGGAAATTGATCAAAAGGTATATGTGGAGCAAATGCTTTACACTCAACAAATACTGCATGTCCGCCAATTGGATATTGAAT